>Ga0157368_1000384_pt1 | contig 20908 bp, 19 predicted proteins | sample AttbisABBM3_FD_113146 | JGI IMG/M metagenome (GOLD analysis project Ga0157368, IMG submission 113146) | Fungus gardens microbial communities from leaf cutter ant in Botucatu, State of São Paulo, Brazil - Atta bisphaerica ABBM3 | ecosystem: Host-associated > Fungi > Mycelium > Unclassified ...
AGCGCTACCCGAGGGGTAGCCTCGTCCACCAGGACATCGAGAGAGGCCGAGAGGACCAGGCTACCCTTCGAATGCAGCGTGAAGGGGAAAAGCGTGGGCCAACACACCAGGTCGGCCCGAAGTACAGTGTGCACCGAACCTTCTGTGAGCCCTATGTGCCTATACACCCGCTTATCACGAAGTTAGACGGCTGCGTGTCAGCTGCGGCGCAGGGAGACGACAGGGAGAGCATCACGCAAAGATCTACACGCCCTTCCCGGGGCTAAGCGTGCTCTTTGGGGTGAAGTTTCTCGACCAGGTCGGGAAACCTCGGGTTGCCGCTGATGACCGCCAGCGCGCGAGCGGGGTGGAGCGCTTGTATTATGGGCGTTTGACCGTGACAAAGGCAAGAATGCTCCCCGTCGCGGCGGGCTACGCAGAGGTGCTGCTGCGCCTGGCGTTGCCTGGGCCCCCTTTGCCTCTCCCTTTTGGCGCTTCGATATTCACCAGACCCTTGCAGTCGGGATAGCGCAGGCACGACCAGAAGTCACCGCTTTTCCCTTTTCGCTGTGTCATCTTGCCCTGGCAGAGGGGACAAGATGGACCCTGCGGTACCTTGATGTTGAGCGTCGTCTGCCGGTACTGAGCGACGAGTTTGGTGATCCAGGCGCCTTGCTTGGCGATGAAGTCATCCAGGCCCATGGTACCGGCCTCGATCATGTCCAGAGCCTGTTCCCAGATAGCGGTGGTACCAGGATCAGCGACCGCCGGCGGAACCGCGGCGATCAGCGAGACGCCAGCGTCAGAGGCCCGCACCGCCTTGCCCTTCTTCACCAGAAAGCCGCGCTCGAGCAGGCCCTGGATAATGCTGGCGCGGGTCGCCTCGGTGCCGATACCAGTGGTCTCCTTGAGCTTGGCGGCCAGGCGGGGATCGGTCACCAGCTTGGCCACCGTCTTCATCGCCTTGATGAGGTCGCCCTCGGTGTAGGGCTTGGGCGGCTGGGTTTGCTGCGCCTTGAGCTGGGCCTGCTGGACCTGGGCGCGGGAGGCGTTCTGCAGCGGAGGGAGGATCTGCGAGCGGTCCTTCTCCTTGCTGTCCTCATCGTCCTCGGCCGCAGCTGCGGCTTGGAATAGCGTCTTCCAGCCGGGCACAACGATACGCTTGCCGACGGCGCGTAGCGCGACCTGGTTGCAGTCGAAATCGGCAACCGTCCGGTCGAACTCATGGTGCGGCATGAACTGGGCGAGATAATGCGCGCGGATAAGGCTGTAGACCGCACGCTCTTTCTCGCTCATCGCCGCCAGGTTGGCCGGCTCCAGGGTCGGGATGATGCCGTGGTGGGCGGTGATCTTGGCGTCGTTCCAGGCACGCGAGCGCTGCGCCGGATCGATGCTGGCCAGCACCGGGGCAATGGACGGATCCGTGCGGCGGATCGCCTCGAGCACCGCCGGTACCTCCGGCAGCATGCTGGTGGGCAGGTAGCCGCAGTCGGTCCTGGGGTAGGTGGTCGCTTTATGCGTCTCGTACAGGGCCTGGGCGACGTTCAAGGTCTCCTGCGCGCCAAGGCCGAGCTTCTTCGAGCAGATCTCCTGCAGCGTGCCCAGATCGAAGGGCAACGGCGCCACCTCCTTGACTCGTTCGGTCTCGACCGAGATGGCAATGGCCGTGGACCCGGCAGTGAGGCGGGCCTGGGCAGCCTGGGCGTGTCGCTGGTCCAGGCAGCGGCCCTCGTCATCGGTGACATCGCGGCCGGGTCGCCACTGGGCGGTGAAGGTCTGGCCGTTGGCGGCCAGCAGGACGTCCAGGCTCCAGAAGGGTACCGGGACGAACTGTGCGATCTCCCGGTCGCGGTCGACCACCAGGCGCAGGGTCGGCGTCTGCACCCGGCCCACCGATAGCACGCCGCTGTAGCCGGCCTGGCGCCCCAGCAGGGTGAACAGCCGAGTGAAATTCATGCCGATCAGCCAGTCCGCCCGGGACCGCGCCAGCGCAGAGTGGTACAGGGGAAAGGTCTCGGCGCCCGGCTTGAGGCTGGCCAGCGCCTGGCGGATCGAGGCATCGTTCAATGCTGATAGCCACAGGCGCTGGACGGGCCCCCGATAGCCGCAGTGGTCCAGCAGCTCACGGGCGATCATCTCCCCCTCGCGGTCGGCGTCAGTGGCGATCACCAGCTCGGTCGCTTCCTTGAGCAGCGCCTTGACGACCTTGAACTGGCCGCTGGTCTTGGGCTTCACCTCGACCTTCCACTGTGTCGGCAGGATCGGTAGCGACTCCAGCGTCCAGGATTTCAGCTGGGGATCGTAGGCCTCGGGTTGGGCCTGCTCCAGCAAATGGCCAATTCCCCAGGTGACGACCACGCCCTGGCCGCGGATGCAGCCCTCGCCGCGCCCGGTAGCGCCGAGCACCCGGGCAATGTCCTTGCCCTGGCTGGGCTTCTCGCACAAAATAACACGCATGGGATTCCCCCTGTCGATGGCCGGATGGCCTACAGGGGGGACGGTGCCAGGAGGTGCCATGGCATTCATTCGCTAACCGCTATCGGCGGCGGTACGGTTAGGCGTCTAGGCGTTCGAAGCAGGGCTGCTCACCGGTAAGCGACCGCGGCGCCCGACGGTACAGCGGCTGGTAGCATGACGCCCGTTGCGCCACCAGTGGGGCTGACCAGTTGGCCGCCGGAGGCGTAACCAACCGCCACGGATTCGGTGAGCTCGGCCAGTTCAGTGACCAGGCCATTAGGCGGTGACGGATAGAAGGTGTAACTCGAACCGCCCTGGATATAGCCAGTGACCCCCGGCGCATGTATCCACCAGCTCGGTAGAGCCAGCATCGAATCCGCAGGGGTGCCGGTCGCGCTTGGGTTGTTGTAAGCGTACTCGGCCAGGGCGTTGCGATAGACCAGCAGATTGTGGGCTAGGGCCGAGAGGTCGACAGCCACGCTGCGATTCTCGCCACGGCGCATTTGATCACCGAGCAACCCGGCTCCAATGGTCGCGACCAGCAACAAGACCCAAAGGATAGGCATCGGTTAGCCTGCCTGGCGTGCGAGACGACGCAGCTCTTGGTCCAGGCTGCAGGCCTGATCGGGATCAAGCATCTCGTCCAATAGTCTCTCGATTTGATCTAGCAACTGCTGGGCTTGGCGAACAGTTGCGTCTTCGCAAGTCAGGCGTTGCAGAACTTGCTGTTGGGTACGTGCCACATCGGCCAGTAGCCGTAGCGCCATTTGAAGGGGAATGTCGTACATGCCCGTCCTAGAGCCTCTCGTTTGGGTGGGAGATGGTGGGGCCTATAACAAGGCAGGCCGCCTTATAGCTTCGCGCAGAAGAACCGATTGCCATCACCTTCTTCGACCAGCCAGTGGATCCGTCGGTAACCAGCCGGGCATACGCCGCAGTACGGGTCGAGTCCTTGACAGCGGACGTTGTCTTCCCAGCCGCACCAGTTCGTCGCCATACCACAGATGGCGCCGGAGACCTCCGAAGCCGTGTACTTCCAAAGGCCGTTCTGGCAGGACAGTGTTTTGCCTGCGCCATCCTGACTGAGCAGTCCATTCGGACTGCACCCTGAATTTTCAGTGGCGGTGCCCATTAGCTGAAGGTATTCGCCTACGTAGGTACGTCCTTCTGAGAACAGGCTGTTACCGCGCATCTGCCCCGGGGTATAGACGTTCTTGCCCGCATAGGCGCGGATCCAGGCGCTGTCCGTCATGTGCCAGCCACCACCCCATTTCTCGCTGTACCAGCCGGTGTCGCCGCGTGTCCTGAACCAGCCCGTGGTGTAGGTCTCACCGGCCATGCTCGCGGTGACACCCTGAACATTGCCGCGGGCGTACATTGATCCTGTGGTGACGTCACCGCTGACGGCCACATTGCCACCGACCGTCGCGCTGCCGTTCATGGAGGCATTGCCCCGCAGTTGCATCGAGCCGGCTCGCAGATCGCCGCCGGCGGTGACGGTACCGTTGAGGTTCACGTTACCGCTGGCATTGACGTTGCCCCCGGTATTCACGTCGCCACTGATGTTTGCGTTGGCCGAGGCGTTGATGTTGGCCGCATTGTTCACGTCGTTGCCGCCCATGTTCAGCGCGGTGTTCATGCGGTTCAGTTCTGGCTTGCCGGCGATGGCATTGCGGTAGAGGTAGTCGTTGGCCAGGGTGCCGTCCTGCAGGAACAGTGCGCTGGCGGTGTGGCCCGCGCCTGGGTTCACCCCGTAGTTGCTCAGGGCCAAGGACCAGCCCCCCCGCACGCCCTGGACGATGCCGGTGTTGGTCTCCGGCACGAACCCCCCCGGCGCGCCCAGATTCTCCGCGATCTCACGGGTACCCATCTCATCGAGGGTCTGGCCACCCGTGGTGAGTACGATAGATTCGAGTTGGTTGTTGGCCACTCGCCTGGCCAGGACGACGAAGGTCTGGCCGAAGGCGTTGGTGTCGGTAAAGCCAGCCGGGAGGTAGTTGGTGTTGCGCAGCATCGCCGGGGTGATCTGCGCGGGCGTAGTGGGGCTAGCCGCAGCGTAGACCGTGGCGAAGTTGTCCTTCAGGTACCTGGCTGCCGCATCGGCGACCTGCTTCTGCTGGTCAGCTGCGATCCGGTAGTTCTGGGAGTCCATCTGGTTGGCTAGATATACGGCGGCGCCGGTCATGACGGCCGCGAGGACAATCAGGCCAATGATCATGTCCAGGGCGATGAAGCCCCGCTGTGACGTTCTGCTGTAAGAGGTGTTCATCCCCAGAGGTCCCGTTTCTGTTGGTTGTCGATGTCCTGGTCGAGTTGCGCGATCTGGCCGGCACGGATCTTCTCGCGGATACCCGGGGCGTCTTCACCAGTGGCCAATAGGCTGCGAACCTTCAGGAAGCGGCGGTCGTTCTTGCTTTCGAGCGTCTGGGCTACGACCGCTACCAGGCCCTGTGCCAGGATCTCGCGGGCGTTCTTGATCTCGTTACTGGCGAGGGCGAGTACGCGCTCCAGCGCCTGGGTGGGGCTGCCCGCATGCAGGGTGCTGACGACGAAGACGCCGTTGATGGCGGCCCGAACGGCCTGGACGGCGGTGGAGGTGTCGCGGATCTCGCCGATCAGGATCATGTCGACACCGGTGCGCAGCGCGCGCAGCAGGGCTTCTTCATAGCCCCCCGTGCGGAGGGACACCTGCATCTGGATACAGCGCCCCTCGCCGTGTAGGCCATTGAGGTTGGTTTCGGCCGGATCCTCGATGGCCAGGGCGGTACCCCCGCACGCCCGAAGGCGTGCTGCGATCAGCGAGGCGGCGCTGCTGGTCTTGCCGGTGCCCATCTCACCGCAGAACACCACCAGCCCACGCACCTGGTCGCTCAGCATGGCGTTGGCCAGGGGCTCCGAGAAGCCAAGTAAGTCAAAGGGGCGGATCTGCGCGTTGGATTTGCGGATGATGAAGACGTCCTTCGAGAAGGCGTCCTTGATCTGCGTCACCCGCAGCACGGTGTCATCCTGGATCAGCGAGAACTCGGGATCTCCAAGCTCGCGCGCTTTGGCCTGGCATTGTTCGCGCAAGGCCCGCAGCTCATCGCTCCAGGCCTCCGGCGCTGCTTTGCGCCGGCTCCCGGAACCATCGAGCCCCTTCACGTCCGAAAAGTCAGGGCCGAGGAAGAGGTCGACGAAATTGGCGTGCGTGATCTGGCTCATGTGAACTCAGTAGACCGTCCAAGACACGACGTTGGCGTCCTTGCTGCAGCCGCTGGTCGCGGCGGCCGGTAGTACCTCGCCGGTCACCGCGGAACCGCCATTGATGGCCGTGCTGACCTTCTGCCCGCGGCTGATCTTGGTCGCCAGCGTGACGCAGGCGTCCTGAGGCAAGCCGTTTTCGGTGATGGTGAAGGTCATCCCGTTCGCCACCACGGTGATCTTGCCGCCCCAGGCGTTGTACAGATCGGTGTCGTCATCGCTGAGGTTGGGTAGCCCCTTGCTGACCCTCAACGCTGAAATGAGGCTGGTGCCTGAGGCGCCGTAACCGCTACTGGCCTTGAGCTTGCGCGTGTTGGCAATGAGCATGCCGATGTTGCTTTGCTCGTTGGTCACGTCCTGGGAGCCCATGAGGCTGCCGCCGTTGAAGATGATGTAACCGAGCGCCACGACCACCACGATCAGGACGAACATCATCTCCAGGCTGAAAACACCTCGTTGCCGATGCCGCGGCGGCAGGCGAAACGGCGTGGGATCGACCTTAAGGTCCAGCGACTGGCCGTCGGCAGTCGTGATGGCGGAAGGATGACTGATGCAGGGTTGGCTCATGGCGGTTCCTTGGTGGTTTGCTCAATGGGAGAGGCTGGCGACGTTGTTCTGCAGGCTGAAAACGCCGCTGACGACCAGGAGCATCAACAGCCCCATGGCGATGGTGGAGAACGTGAGAAAGGCCTTGGTGTAACGCTCCACTTGCTTGAGCGTTTGCTCGATCCAGCGGTTGCTGAAGCGGTGGATCGCCTCGGAGAAGCCTTTCCGGGACGCCAGCACGCAGAGGAACTGAACGGCGGTCTTGTCGGGAAATTCGTGGCCTGCCAGGCGCAGGGCCTCGCCGAAGTTCTTGCCCTGGTTGACGCCGTAGATGGCGGCGACCAGCCGCTCGCGCAGCCAGGGATTGGCGCCTCGTTTCAGGGAGTGCAGGGCCTCGATCTGATTGATGTTGGCCTTGAGCATCACCGAGACGTTGAGCAGGAACGTAGCGCCGTGTATTGCCTTGTAGATGGACCAGGGCGGCAGACGGTCCAGCCTGACGCGCACGGGGCCGGTGAGATAGGGCAGCGAGCCCATGGCCAGCACGATGAGGCTGAGCACGGCGATGAGCGTCAGCAGGCCCCAGTTGTTGACATAGGTGGCGACCAGGTAGAGCAGGTAGGGAATGCCTGTCCAACCTTCCGGGTTGGAGACGCGGGTCATGGCGGGAACCATGCGTGAAGCGATGACGTGGAGCAGGTAGGCCATCATGGCCCAGAGCATCACCGGGTACACGGTCACGGACAGAATCAGCGACAGGATCCGGCCACGTGCTTCGATCATCTTCACGCAATCCAGGAAGGCCTGAACCAGTGCCCCGGAGCGTTCACCGGCGGCGATGATCGCGGTCTCCTGATAGGGCATCCAGCGCTGACAGGCCTCGCCGAACGATCTGCCGTTACGCACCGCCTGGATGATGCCCGAGGTGGCCAGCGCGGTCGGATCGCGACGCCGCTTGCCGTTGTCGCTGAAGATGTCGCGCACCTCCTCCAGGGCATCGTCGATGCCGACGCCGTTCTCCAGGAGCGCACAGAGGCTCTCGTAGAACTGGATGCGCTCCTTGGCGCCAAACTGCTTCGCGTACCAACCATCGGCGAAGGCCGTCCAACTGTCCAGGAGTCTACTGAGCATGGGTCTGCTCCAGGACGAAGAGATCGAAGTCCAGCGGGCCGACGATGGTCTCGGCCATCCGCGGATCGACCTGGCCGGCGGCCACCTTGCGAATGGCATGCTGGATCTTGGTGATCCCGCCCATTTCCTTCACCCAGTGGCTACGTGCTTCACCCGCCCCTCTCTCGCGGAAGATCCGCATGAAGCGGTAGCTGGGCAGCAGAACCTCCGCCGCTACGCTACGACCGGTCACGCCCAGGTGGCGGCAGTGTTCGCAACCAGGCCCCTGCAGCCGCCCGTGGGTCGGGTCCATCACCAGCTCTAAACGCTCAAGCAGACTCTTCTCCAGCCCCTGGCGATGGCTGTCGAGGGGTAATGAGCAGTGAGGGCAGAGCACTGGCAGCAGCGACTGGTTGACGATCCCTGTCAGCAAGGCAGGATCGGTCACAAGGTTAGGATCGGCGCCCATGTCGATCAGCCGCTGCAGGCTGGCCACCGCATTATTGGTATGCAGCGTCGACCACAGTTGGTGACCCGTCATGCCGCCACGGAAGGCGGCCAAGGTCGAAGCTAGATCGCGCACCTCACCCGGCATCATGATGTCCGGATCCAGGCGTAGCTGGTTGGAGATGGCGTGGTCCCAGGTCTCGTTGTGGCCGAGCGGGGACTGGTTCGCCTTGATCGGATACTCCGGCGGATCCTCGACGGTCAGGATATGCCGGGTGCCCCCGGTTTCCTCCTCGATCAGGTTGAGGGTGACCTGCAGGGTTTTCGATTTGCCCGAGCCCGTAGGCCCTGTAATCAGGTTCACGCCGTAGGGCAGCCGGCGAAGACGAGCGAAGAGAGCTTCCTGTTCGGGCAGGAAGCCCAACTCTCCCAACGTTTGCTTGCGTTGGTCATCGGACAGCAGGCGAAGCACCATGAGCGGCCCGTCTACCAGCGGCCGGGTCGCGACCCGCGCGCCGAACAGGCCCAACTGAGCGACGAAGGTATGCTTGACCCGGGCGTCCTGAGGAATTTCCGGTTGGTAGTGCTCCTCGGCGACATCGCACATCGAGTTGTACAGGGCTGAGCAGAGTTCCCGGCCGAGGCTACTCTGGATCTGGCCGTACTCGGTCATGAGGCCGTGGATCCGGAAGCGGATCCGAGTAATGTCGCGGCCAACGACGAAGTGAACATCCGAGGCTCCTCGGGCGTGAGCTTCGCCCAGCAGGCGGATGACATCCTGCTGACGCGAGGTGCTATCGATGGTTGCCGAGGCGCGGCCCCCGGCCGCCTCCACCTGGTACAGCGCCTGGATCTCACTCAGGGTGCTGGGCACCACCTGGTAGTCGAGACCGGCCCGGTCCAACTGCCCCATGAACGCCAAGACGAAGGGATCGCGCAGGTGTTGGGCTGAGACCAGCAATTGAGGATCGTCCGTGGTGTGCACGCCCTCGACGAGGGCCAGTAGCTGGCGTAACTCCGTCTTAATCTCCCCCCAGGACGCGCCCTCGGCAGTCAGTACACGGCGTGTCTGGCGCGGCACTGCAGTGAGCGCGCTGGCTAGGTCGGAAGCGGCCTGCTGACCGGCCACCCGAGCATTGTCATGGGGCTCATCGGGGATGGGCTCGATAGGGGCGATAGTTCTCATGGTCGGCGTCTCAAGGCTTCAGGTCGTTCGGCGAGGAGCCGGGCAGCGCAATAGGTGGCGGCGGCTGAACCGGGACCGGAGGTGTTGAAGTCATGGGAGTGAAGGTCACCGGCAACGGCGAGGCTTGTTGAGCAGCGGCGACCGGATAGCTCGGCGGGCGATTGGAGAACCCCAACGGGAAGCGTTTGCCTCCCTTGCTGAGTACGACGCTATCCAAGCTCAGGCTGGCGACGCGGTAGCCGCCCGGGAGGTCGGTCGAAGCCAGGGAAGCATCGATCTCGAAGCCGCCGCTGTAGAGCAGCGTCGCGTGCAGCGCCTGGCCCGCGCTGTAGACCAGCTTTACCACCGGCAACTGTTCGACCGCGCCGCCCTGCTCAGTGGCGCCGTTCATGCGATTGCCTGGCGTCGCGACAGGCTGCGGCAGGTAGCGGGGTTGCGTGGCCGTGGCGGCTTGAGTGCCGTCGCCGTTGAGCTCGCGCAGCGCCTTGGCCCGCTCGACCTGGGCCTTGTAGAGGATCGTCTCGCTCTGTACCCGTGACAGCTCACCCACCGTGATGCCGTCCGGGGCGGAAGACTTCGCCTCTGCGGCCAGGAGCGGCCCGGCCAGTGTCGCCATCAGGGCGCCGATCACGGCGCGGGAAAGCTCATTTGACATAGAGGTCACCAGTCACCGACCAGGCCAGCTGATCGCTTTGCAGAAGGGTCTTGATCTCGCGCAGCCGTAGGCCCTGGCTGGGTATGCCCTGGAGGACGATGGCCGGTGGCAGCGCGGTGTTGAAGCTCAGCTCGAAGTGTTTGAAGTCAGGCGGCGGCGGTGCCTGGGGGGCCGGCTGGCCAGGTAAGGGCTCCGGCATCGGAACCACGACCGCCACCTCCTTGATGGTCGGTGCCAGGCCTTGGCCATGGAGCCAGGACGTCAGGTCGGCCAGCGCCGGGGACGCCTCCAGCAGCTCATCGTCTCCTGCCAACGGCGGTTCGAAGGTCAGCTTCAGGGCGGCGCCGTTGCCTTCGTCGAAGAAGGCTGGCTGGTCGGCGAAATGCCCGTCGGTGGCGGCCAGGAAACCGACAGCGGTGCTGTTCCCTTCGCGCCTGTAGTTGGTGGACAGCAACACGCCATCACATTGGGCGGACGTGAACCGCCAGCCGGCTATTGCCAGTGGCAGCCGATCAATGGCGCCGTTACACGTCTGCAGGAAGGTGGCAACCCCAGGCCGTTTCGCCCAGGGATGTTCCAGGGCTTGCACCGGCAGTTGCTCTCCTGAACGCTGACTCAGGGCCTGTAGCTCTGCCAGGCGAGCGGCCTCCGCCGCCTCTGCGGCCCGGCGTGCCACTTCTTGCTTGTGTGCTTGCCATTGGAGGTAACCGACGGCGCCCGCCGTCACCACCAGACCCAGGACGCCCACCTTGACCCATTCGCCTGTGCTCATGCCGAAGGTGAGTGGGCGCAGGGCGTACTCGCGCTTGAGATTGCCCGGCTGCAGTAGCGCCTCGATGTCCAGTGGCTGACCACCTAGCCCGAATTCCTCGGGCAAGAACATGGCATCGAAGGTGATGGAGCGGCTCAGCAACTGGGCGACGCGCTTCTGCACATCAGCGGCCGAGGCCACCAGGTCAGCGTTGGGAATGATCGCCCCATCCAAGACGGCGACCAGCGCATAGCGCGGTTCGTCCGGAGCGATCCGCCAGGCAGCCAGCCAGGAGTCGCCCAGTTGACCGGCGAGCGTCGCCGCCAGGGAGTACATGCCTGTCACGACGCCCGCGCTGCGGGCGACGAAGCCTGCCTGGATGACGTTGCGCGCGCGGCGGATGGCGATGATGTCCATCTTGTGGCGGCGCCCGTACTCACGGGCCTCCTTCATGTAGGCGGTGGGGCTGTCCAGCGGGTGCCAGTCCAGGCCAGACACGAACTGCTTGCCGTGATAGCTCAGGATCTGGACGTTCTGCTGGGGCACAGCGGTGGCGGCATTAGCGGTGGCCATGGCGTCAGCCCGTCACGATAGGCGTGATCAGCACGACCAGGACGCTGTGCCCCGAGGTGCGCGTCCGGCCGCCGCCTAGGCCGAAGAAACCAGGGTCGCCCACACCGGATTTTTTGGCGTTCTCGCTGAGTTCCTCGAACCCCGACAGGATGAGTGTCTGCCCGCTGCGTAGCTTGACCTTGGGCGAGAGCGACTTTGCATCGTAGTCCGGCAACTGGACGCTTGAGCCGCTGCTGGTGAACGTCTGGAACGTCGGCTTGCTGCTCATGTTGATCGACACCATCAGCAGCAGCTCGTCGTTGTCGAGAACGCGTGGCAGCAGCGTCATGTTGAAGCCGCTGGTGATGGTCCCTGGCGTGAGTGAGGTACTGGAGCCGACCGATGCCGTGGTGGTGGTCGAGCTTGACGCCAGATAGCCCTGGACATTGCCGATCTGCAGCGGAGCCGGCTGCATGTTCAGGGTCGTGACGGACGGCGAGCGTACGTTGGATACCCGGCCCTGCTCGGCCAGCGCCTTGACTATCGCATTGGAGCCGGCCCAGGCCGACTTGGCGGTATTGACGATACCCACCGAGCCAGCGACCGCATTGGTGCTGATGCCGGATACCGTATTGGAAAGGGACAGGCCCCATTTGGCATTGAGTGACCGGTAGACCGCTGCCCAGTTGAGACCAAGCTGGTCAGAATCGGTCAGCGTGACCTCGAACACCTTCACATTGAACAGCACCTGTTGAGTGATGCTGCGATTGGTAGCGTTGAGGTAAGCCTCGATACGTGAGAGGACTTCTGGCCGGTCGGTGACCGTCAGGGTGCCGGTGGAGGGCGCCAGGTACATGCGCCCGGCAGGGGCCACGCTGAGCATCGCCTTCACGTTGTTCTGGATGTCCTGCAGGATCGAGGACTCCAGTGTCACGGTGGTGCTCTGGTTGCTGCCTGAGTCGCCCGACACGCCCGCATTGGTGCTCGATCCAGCAGAGGTCGACCCACTGGTGCCGGCAGCCGTGGCCATGCCGGATTTCACGGTGCTGGCGATGACCTGCTTGTCACCGAAGGACCAGACATCGAAGACCCGGGTCTCGAAGTAGCTGATCCTGATCGCTCGCTCGACGGGCGAGTACCGCCAGCCCAGGCCCAGGCGCGCGGTTACCTCATCAAGCAGACCCGATGCTTTGCCACTGTACTTGAGACCGCTGACCTGGCTGCTGCCGCCAAAACCTGTGAAGTCGGACCCCCGATACCCGACACCGGCGCTGGCAGTGGCTGCGCCCATGGTGGCCGGATTGGTGATGACGCCTGCAGGCAGCAGGCCCGCCAGGCTATCAGGGCTTGGATTTCCGATTGGTGCTGGGCCAGAGGCAGCTGGCTGCGTCCCGACCGAGGCCGCGTTGGGATTCAGCGCATCGGGCGACACCAGGACGGCGATACCGCACTGGCTGGTGATGAACTGGGCGATTTCGGTGATGCCGACACTGCCTGACGGGCGATAGCTGAGCTGACAGTCCTGGGCCGAAGGCATACCGCGCTTGGCCACCACAGGTTGGGTCGAGACCCAGGGCTTGTCGCTGAACACGACGGTTTCGCGGCTGGGCTGTTGCTGCTGATTGCGCAGCAGCGCGGTGTACTGGCCTGCGATTGCCGCATCGTCCTCGGCCCGCTGGGCTGACAGGTCGACCCGTTGTACCGAACAGCTGGTGAGAAGGAGCGCCGCGGCAAGAGCGCTAATGCGAAGGGAGTGGATCATTGCTTTTTCCTCTCGGCCACGGCGATGAAGCGCTGGCTGGTGTTGACGTCGACGACGAACGAGCGACGGGCGCCGTCGTAGAGCGGGAAAATCTGGGCGATGGCCTCGGCAAAGGTGCCGCGGAAGTGGAGAGCGGCCTCGATGGGATAGTCGAGGTCAGTGGCTTCCCAGATCACTCGCCAACTGGGGCCTTGCCCACTGGCCCGCTTGGCCCAAGCCTCGACCGACTGTCTGAGCGTGCTGCCCACAGGCGCATCCCAGGTCTCGCTCATGGCGGACGCCGGCTCGGTCAGCCGAACCGAGGGCTGGCCGTAGATACTGCTGGTCGTCGAGCTGTTCGCCGCCGTAGCGGGTCGCGGCGCCGTTGCCACTGCGCTGGACTTGGCGCGAGAAGTCGCTGCAGGCTGGGTGGTGGTTGCCTGTGCCTGGCCATCCAGGGCATGGCCAGAAAGGCCAGGCGCTGGAGCAGAATGAGAAGGACCGTCCTTGGCCGGAGTCGCACGATGGTGCTTGGTAGCGGCCAGGGCCGCCGTGCCCTTGGCCGCGGTTGGAGAGGCGGCCGATTGCGTAGCCGTGGACGCCGGTTGCACCTGCAGGGGAGCGCCGGCGACTACCGCGGACGTCGTGGCAGTGGAGGTGGAGGGCATGGCCGGCGGAGTCGAGGTCCGCGCCGTCGCGGCTGGCAGGGTAGGCGCGGCGGCCAGGCGCGACGTTTCCGGCAGCTGATAGCCTGGGCGCAGCACGAAGCACACCGACCGCATGACCTCGTCGACCTTTACCTGCCAAGCCGGCCCAGCCAGCACCTGCAGGGTGCTGCGCAGACTCATGGGGCCGAGCTTGTACTGGGCGGCCGGCAGCGGCCGGGTGAAGAGGATGTTGACGTGACCCTGCTCGGGACCGCACAGGCTGTAGCCGGAGCGGTTGACCACGTACTGCATGGCATCGCGCACGCTCGGCTTCATGCTGCCCGGGATGTTCACGTCGATGATCTGTGCCATCAGGTCGCGCTGCTCGGTCTCCGGTGCGGTGTTGACCAAGGTGTAACGACCGTAGCGGACCTGGGGCTCGGCGACCGCGCCCTGCGGATAGAGGTCCGGCTGGAGCAGCTCAGGGTTGCGGGAGCTATCGGGGCCGACGGCCTTAGGCGCAGGCTCCTGCTGGGCACAGCCTGCCAGGGCAACGGCGAAGGCGAGCGGCGAGAGGGTGGTGAGCTTCCAGATCATGTGCAGTGAGGCCCCAATTCGTGATGGGGCTCACGTTGCCTGCATGCCCGACTGAAAGCAGTGGGAAACCTAATCCAGACCTCTGGAGGTTAGGTCGCGCAGTTACCGCTTCAGCTTAGATCCGGGGGTACTACGTTGGTTTGCTTTGTCTTGCTTCACCGTCGCAACTGCGACTCGTACTGCTTCTACCGCGTTGGAGCCAGCACGCTCCACTGCCTCACGAAGTTCATCGGCAGTGCAGTTGAACTCCTCGCACCAGTGTCTGACCTCCCAGTCTTGACTCAGATTGACGGTTTTAGGGTCTTGAGGCCCTGGGATCTCGGTGTTGTCAGTCATGTCGCTCTCCGTTGAAGTGGCCCATTGCCACGTTCGGTACATGAAGCCCGAGAGAGACGTTTGCAAGGCCCAGACATACTTAGTGACGCCTCCCGCATCGCCCTCAGGCAACCAGGGCCTTTGCCAACGCTGCGCGAGCGTGCTCGGCAGCATCATCCGGCTCGATCAGGTCGGAGGCGATCCGGCGCTTATCCAGCAGCATCTGCCACAGCTGCTGATCGATGCTGTTCTCGACCAGCGGGATCTTCACCACCACCAGCCGCAGTTGGCCATTGCGGTAGGCCCGATCCTCGGCCTGGTCCTGCAGGCCGGGGGTCCAAGGTAGTCCCAGAAACATGACGTAGTTCGCTGCGGTGAGGTTGCTCCCGGTACCGGCGGCCGACCTCGTGCAGATGAACACCCGCGTCTGCGGATCCTGCTGGAACCGATCGATCGCCTTCTGCCGCTTGGTCAGGCTGTCGGTCCCCACCAGCGTGACGCAGCCGAAGCCCGCTGCTGCGCACAACTGCTGCAGTGTGGTGACCGTTTCCTTGTACTCGCAGAACAAGATCACCTTGTCCTCAGCATCGAGCTCGGCCAGCAGATCCATCACCACCGGTACCTTCACGCGCTCCAGCAGTTGGCGAAGCCGACCCAGCCGGGCGAACACGGGCTGGTCGGCATTGCGAATCGCGTTGTACTCGCCCTGCTGCGCGTCATCGAGCACCACCGGCACGATCTGCCGCTGCTTGCCCCTGAGGTCAGGCAGCACGTCCTTGCGCCGGCGCAGCATCCAGTCGCCGATCTGGGCGCGCAGCGCCTGGCGGAACTCAGGACTGCCGGCGAAGCGCTCGCAGAACTCGCCGAGCGCTAGTTGGCCGATAGGGTGACCGGACAGGCGCAGCAGCGTGTGCAACTCCGACTCGCGGTTGAGTACCGGCGTGCCGGTCAGCAGGTAGCGGTTGGGCACCTTGGCCGCGATGTCGAAGCCATTGCGGGTCCAGGCCGCGGTCGGCTCCTTCAGCCGGTGCGCCTCATCGATGATCATCACAGCGAACTGATCGGCGATGGCCACGAAGTCGCCCAGGCGCTCGTAGTTTACGATCACCCACTGGGCGTCAGCCTGATACCGCTGCCGGGCGATCCGCGCATCGGGGTAGACCGCCTGGATCTCCCGCTCCCAGTTGATCACTAGGCTGGCCAAGACCACCACCAGGATGGGGCGGCCGGCTGCCTGGAGGCCGGCGGCGATGACCGCCTGACGACTCTTGCCGAGCCCCATGTCATCCGCCAGCAGGGCGCTCGTCCGCTGCAGCAGATGGAGAATGCCGGCCGGTTGGTGGGACATCAGCGAGAAGGGCTTGAGTTCGGCGTCGAGTGCCTCCTGCGTCCAGTGGGTGGTGGCGATGTCTGGCACCGCGGCCAGGTAGACATCCGCCGCACTCTCCTCTTCGTCCGCAGGCGCGGCTCGCTCCTGGGGCGGCCCGCCAATCGATATGGCCGTGATGTCCCGCGCCGTGCTGATGGAACCGTCCGAGAGCAATTCCTGGAGCACGTCGAGCATCTCGAACTGCTCCTCGGCCAGGCCCAGTTCCAGGATGAGATTGCTACGCAGCAGCTCCGCTGACGCCGGCACCCGCCAGGCGCGACTGCTGGAGAGGAAGGCGCCGCGCATGCGCTTGGCCACGGCGACGCACCCAGGGTGGTAATCGCCCGACAGCACCACCCCCCCACCGGACAGCGGCGCAATCCGTAGCCGCATGCCCCAGACGAAGAGATCCCGCCGGATGTCGGCTTGGGCGTCGCCGATCTTGCGGCTGAAGGTGGACCAGTCCTGGGAGAAACGGCCGTCGGCCAACTCCACCAACTGGTGGAAGAGCACCTCCAGGTCGTCCAGTAAACGACGCTGGGGCACTCGCCAGTACCGCGACAACGGGTGCTCGCCTCGGCGAATGAAGGATCCACCGCGGGCCGTGAGCAGGCGGTTGGCGCCCTCGATGTAGGGCATCTTCAAGCCGAAGTCGTAGCCGTCGAACAACGCGCGCTGCAGGAGCTGGGAGGTGCTGCCGGCGTTGCTAAGCGATGGTTGACTCATTGGTCGCTGTAACGGGCGTGGTGCGATTTCCGCTTGGTCCGGCGAGATAGCATCCGTTGCAGCCAACTGCGAGGTGGCGGCTCTTGTTGCTTAAGCCTGATGTGGTACTGCAGATCTACTAAGCGGTCTTGGGCCTGCTCGTAGCCCAGACGCACCTGTTCGCCCGTCTCCACGGCATGCCAGAGCAGCTCCGTCTTGTAGTGGTCCAGCTTCCAGCTCGCGGTATCCTCGCGTCCCGTCGGGCTGCGCCAGGGCTGGAGGTCCACTGGCAAGCGCAGCGTCTGGATAGAGGCCCGTAACGCCTCATAACAGCGCAGGAAGTCATGGTTGAGCTGGTAGTGATTGAGCGTGACGCCATGGATCTCTGCTTTAGCATCTTCAGCGAGAAAGAAGCGGGCGATGCAAGTTCTGTGATTGCCGTCGGCGCCGATGTAGAAGTCGAGGCCGTCAAGCGTGTTGTAATGAATCGAGGGCTGCCGTCTAACGAGGTCTCGGTAGTAGTTTGGGTTATCCAACAACGCTTGCAGGTTGGGCTGCATGCGTTTGCCGCTTTGGAGAAAGCCCAGCCAGGTCTTGCCCTGGTAGTCCCAGTGCTCCGTGCCGACCACCCGATGCACGTTTACCGCGGCGGAATCGCTCCAGTAATGAGCGACGAGAAAGGCGTGGTGAGAGGAGGGAAAGGCATCGGCCCAGGAACGGATGACATCGGCGGACCAGGCGGGGGGATTCGCGACCTGACGGCGCACGAATTCGAAGTTGAGATTGCCCTCAGTCGAAGCTCCACCGGGGTGGCTGGCCAAGCCCGAAGCAGAGGGTAGCAGCATGTCCACGTGGCATCTCCAATGACGGTTAGCGGGTGAATCACGAGTGTCAGCCGGTACAGGCTGCACTGCGATGGAAAACCGCATCTACGCCATGCGAGGTTGGGCAGGCTTGTTCCAGGTCACCGTGCGCCAGTTGCTGCCCAGGGTCAGAAATCGAGCGTCAGCTGTGCCGCTCTGTGATAGCCCTTCAACCAAGAGGCGCCAAAGGGCGGGTGGTCATAGGGGCAAGTGTGAACTCCCGCCCGGTCCATCGCCGCCTGGGCCCCGGCTTTCGCCGCGGCCGCATGGGCGAGGGCGCCCGAACGTCGGTCATGCGGTTTGGGTTTCGTTTCTGCAGCAGCTCTCTTCGCCATGGCAGTGCCCCGCTGAGGAAGTCGACTGGTCCAGCAGCTTCACGTCGAGGCGCGCCCCAAATGCCTGGGCCGAGGAGTTGAGGCAAGGCCGAGAGTGCCCGAACAAGTCGCTTCGCCTCCACCAGCAGCTTCACGACCTGGCGATTTTTTCCTCAGCGAGCCAGGCCTGAGGAACGGGAGACTCACGTTGAGCGAGTCTCCCATCACCTGAAGCGTCACGTAGGGGCGGCGCCAATTTCAAAGGCCCCTAATAGGGGATGTCGTCGTCAAAGTCTTCCGAGGTCGGCGCCGCCGGGGCCGGCTGCTGGGCCGCACTCTGCCGCGCCTGGCCGTTGCCCGAACTCTGGCCCAGTTCCACCGAGACCAGCCGGTGCGGGAGGATGGCCACGCGCGAGGCTTCGAGCTTCAATGCCGCCTGCTCCAACCCGTTGGTGTCCTTCCAGCGATCCATGACCGCGACCCCGTCGACCAGTACCCGCATCCCCTTCTGGAACAGATCGCTGTAGCTCTCCGCATCCCGGTGCCACCACTCCACGTTAGCCCAGAATCCTCCCCGGTCTTCATAGCTGCCGTCCGCGAGCCGGATGCTGCGGTCGAAGTAGACATTGAGCCGCAGCAGATGACGGGGCTCGTTATTGCCTTTCTGGATCTTGCGATACTCCGGATCGGAGCCGATGTTGCCTTCCCAAACTACTTCTGTGCCCATGATGGGATTCCTCTGGGTGGTGGGGTATTGGTGCGGTGGATCAAGAGGCTGTGCCAGGCACCGAGTCAGTGGGTGTTCTGCCGCGGACGCTTGACGTGATAGGGGTCGCGGCTGGCAAAAGACGAGACGTACCCCAGCAGGTCGCGAGCGCTGCGTGAGGTGTCGGCCAGCCTGTTGGCCATGTGGTCACGAAAGGCCTCGCTGGCCAGTTTCTCGACACCGGCGTCGTACATGCTTGCAAACATGGACTCGGCGTCGTGGGCGCTTTCGAGCAGCTCGTACAGCAGACGTTTTCCCAGCGTGGTGCCGGCTACACCGGGCAGCGTTTTGCCAGCGGAACCCTCGCCGATGATTTGGCCCTGGATGAAGGAGAGGGCCATGCGGATCTGCTCCTCACTGGCCTGCTCCAGCGTTTCGATGTCGAGGAAGTGACGCACGACCTGCTCGGTCGATGGCTTGGGCGGCTGGCCGGGCAGGCCGTCGCGCATCATGTCGAGGGTCTTGATGGCGAAGGCCAACTGGGCACGGCGGTTGAGATCGGGCAGGGTCTGGGGAGCCGGCTGACGCAGGGCTTGCTCCATCTGGTTGAATGCGGTGATGTAGGCGACCTTCCAGCGCATAGCCTCCTTGCCGGTGAAGCCCATGCACAGCAGAGTGAAGCCGTCGCGAGTCATGCGGAAGGCTTTCTCCTCGCGGGTAGCGCCGTTACCTATCGAGACATGATGGGACATCTCCTCAAAATTGAGGGCATGTAGCTCGGCCGGGATCTCCAATGCCCGAATGGCCTTCATGACGTTGTCATGCCGCTTCCCGAAATGCTCGGCGACATCGAGGCTGGTGGTCATGGGCTGGCCCGCGATCAGTTGGATGCTCACCTCGCTGCCAACCGGTTTCGTGCCTCCGGTGAGCTGAACTTGGGCAGCGTCCAGTGCCTGGCCGATAGCGGTCTTGGGCTTGGATTGCGTCATGGTTGAACTCCGTGGTGATGAGAGGTGATGGAGGGGACAGAGTCTTGCTCGTGAAGCTGGGCCAGCCTCCCCCTGTAAACGGCATCAGCCTGGGCCATCTTCTCGGCGCATTCCGCGGCCTGCCGGCCAATGTTGTGGATCAGGCTGATTTGCATGTTCAAGGCGATACGCTGCTGCTCCAGCGCGTGGAGATCGGCCAGCATTGACTCAGGGGTCTTGGGGGCCTGACACAGCTCCTCCCACAACTTGACCCCCATCCGCCGGGTGCCGACTTTCTGCCACCGTAAGAACACGGTCCCTGCCGACGTCACTTGGTGTGTCATCCGGATCGGCAGAAGGGTGAAGGGGTAGCGTTGGGCCTGGGCGAGGACCCGCTCCTGGGCCAAGGCGTTCAGATCGGCCTCAAGGGAACGGCACTGCTCGGCCAAATGGTCCAGCTCCCCCTTACCTTTAAAGGGCTTTAAGAGCCCTTTGAAGAAGGGAGCATGTTGCAGGCTCGCGAAGGCGTCTTGTTGCAGGGGCTGGAAGGCTGCCTGTTGCAGCTCTGCCGAAGTCGAACCGCGGCGGGACTGTTGCAGTGCCATGGCGATCAGGCCTCACCCGTCGAGGTAGCCTTGGGCCCGCTGCTCGATGCGCCCAAATGCTCGTCTTCATTGGCGCTGTCGCTGTCGCTGTCGCTGTCGCCGATGTCGTCTTCACTGCCGTGCGGGCTGGCCTTCGCCTCGCCAGGGCGTTGAATGGGCGGTGCGAAATTGCTGCGACGGGTGCCTTCGAGCACGTCCTTGGGCATGTCCAGGAAGCTGTACATCTCCTTCGCGGTGGTCGCCCTCGCGTTGTTGGCTGCGATGTCGTCGCGCGATGCACCGCTGTAGCCTTTGTACCTCTGACCGACGCCATAGAGTCGGCGCAGCACGGCGGCACCCTCGTCCAGCCAGATCTCTTTCGAACGTGTATCGATGAGTCCAATGTGAGCGGCTAGGAGAATTCGACGGACGAGCTCGTCATAGCGGGTCAGCAAGTAGACCCCTTGGAACGCGAGCGGTGAGTTGAGGTAGAGCGGCAGCTGCAGCGGCTGGACGGAGAGGTTTTCGCCTATATCCAGTTGAGGTGGAAGCATCGCCAAGACCTGGTCGAGCCGCGCATCAATAGCCGCGAGTTCTTGCCCTGATTCCGCGATCTTTTCTTCGATGATGATAAGGAAGAGGTCAGCGTAGGGGTCATCCTTCGCTGCTGCGGCCGAGATCCTATTGATGATGTTCGCGAAGCCAGAGAGCCCGATCATGCCGGGTTTGTTATCCACTCGCTGCCGACCGAACCAAAGGCGCGAGGCATGGTGGGTATGCAGTGTGAGATTAACGCTAGATCTGAGCGACCCCAGGTTGAGTTGGAAGGTATCAGCCATGAGAAGAATTCCTTGGGTGGTGAGGACGCCCCGCAGGGTGCCGAGACTGGCGCTGGGAGGCAGCCGGAAACCGTATCTGGCTGTGCGGAGGTTGAACGGCCAACTCCGCTGATCTGCGGGTGATGCCGGTGGCATTACCCTGGACGTCCGCCGATGGAGTGTTGCCCGGGGCAACACCCTGGGCGTCCGTCGGTGAAGTGATTCCAGTGGAATCACCCAGGGCGTCAGTCGGTAGAGTGTTGCCAGTGGCAACACCCAGGTCGCCCGGCGCGTGAGTGATTCCAGTGGAATCACCTTGGGCGCTAGTCGGTGGAGTGATTCCAGTGGAATCACCCAG
>Ga0157368_1000385_pt1 | contig 20865 bp, 10 predicted proteins | sample AttbisABBM3_FD_113146 | JGI IMG/M metagenome (GOLD analysis project Ga0157368, IMG submission 113146) | Fungus gardens microbial communities from leaf cutter ant in Botucatu, State of São Paulo, Brazil - Atta bisphaerica ABBM3 | ecosystem: Host-associated > Fungi > Mycelium > Unclassified ...
AAGTATTCATCTTTACTCTCATTCTCACTCATTGGATTTCCAATACTCAACTTATCATAGAAACTGGTGTTTTAGACTATGCTCTTGCTGCAATCCTTTCCATTGTTAACAAAGAAAACAAAGTTTATCTGGTGGCCTTTCACTCCTGCACTTTCACCATGGTGAAGTTGAACTATGACATGCATGACAAGGAATTGCTTGCCATTTTTGAAGCTTTCAAAATTCAGTGACACTACTTGAAAGGTCCAGCTTATTCTATCAATGTTGTTATGGATCATAAAAATCTTAAGTATTTTTCTACTACCAAGGTCCTGACCTAGAGATAAGCACAGTGGTCTGAGTACCTCTCCCAGTTTAATCTTATCATCAGATTCTGCCCTGGTCATCTTGGCACCAAACTAGATGCTCTCACTAGATAATAGGATGTCTATCCTAAAGGGGAGAATACTGGCTACACCACAGTCAACCCTCACAACTTCAAACTCATCTTCACCAAGAACAACTTGTAGCTTCTGTACAAGCTACCATCTTCCTCTTCTCTTCTCTTTGTACAGCTACAGTTGTGGATCTGGACACCCTATATTGAGACATCTTTTTGGCTCTTCCTAGTGACCCAATTATGACAAAACACATCTCCACAGATGGTTGGTGGTCTATGGACCTGAATAGTCTTCTTCTCCTGGATAACAGAATTTATATACCATCTGCTAGTAACCTCCATACATGCATTCTCCAGTACAATCATGATCACATTCTTGTTGGACATTTTGGTCAAAACAAAACACTGGAATTAGTTCACTGCAGATACTTCTGGCCCCATCTCCATACTGATGTATAACAATTCTGCAAGTCCTGTGTTACTTGTATGTGATCCAAGCTACAACATCACAAGCCCTATGGATCTCTCAAACAACTCCCTATTTTTGAACAACTATGGAATTCTATTTCTATGGACTGTTCACCCTAAACATGATATTGCTTCCTTCCAAGCCTATAACTTCACCGTAGATCTCAATGAATTACAGAGTACTCTCAAAGCTGAAATCTCTATGGCCCAATAGTATTATCAGAAATCTGCTAATGCATAATGTTCCCCCATTCCTGATTTCAAAGTAGGTGACAAAGTTTTTATCAAGATTCAGTTCTTCCAAACCACTTGGTCTTCAAAGAAACTCTCCAAAAAATACCTCAGACCCTATGAAATCATTGCTCAGCCTAGTACTCTATTGTTCACTCTCCATCTTCCAGAGTCTATGTGTTCTGTTCACCTAGTTTTCCATGTGTCCATACTTAAACCTGCCACATTCAATACTTTCTCTAAGAGAATACAATTGGCCCCTGCTCTAGTTATAATTGATAAAGAACCTGAATATGAAATTTTTCAGATAGTGGATTCTAAAATTGATCACTGATGGGCATGCAAACTCCTGTACAAGATGATTTGGCTAGGGTATGAAGACACTGAAGACAAATCTGAATAGATTCCCACATCCAAACTCACTCATGCTACTAACTTGATATCCGATTTCCACATTGCATATCCTACTAAGCCTAGTTCTCTCCAATTGTTCTGATCATGCTGTTGCACTTATCCCCTGCCTCTGTGTATTTTCCAACAAGGATTTTCCTTCATTAATTCCTTAGGGTTTCTTTTCAAAACTTTCAGACTTATTTTCATTTTTTGATTTTCTTACTCACACATTTAAATCACAGAAAATAAAAAATTTATTAACAAGACCACTATTCTAACAGAAAGCAGACAATGGAGTTCTCTCCTCTTGACTTTCTCTGGGGCCATCCTCAGACCTCTCCTCTTTATTTCTACTCTTCTCTTTCCTGTTTTCTCCTTCCCAGTCCTATCTCTGCTCTATTGCAGCCCCAATCCTCTCCAACTGTGCTGTGTTCTTCTCCTGGCTCTCCACCAAGTTCTGGAGGGACTTTCCAACTTCTCAATACTCCTCTACAAGTTTTCAGAGTGCCTTTTTCAATGGCACTTAAAACCCTACCATAGGTAGGGATCATGGCTAGGGGGTTAGTACTGATGTGGGGTTTGTACCACTGCTTGAGAGCGATGCATCTGGCATATGCAAGAGATTAGCTATGAAGAAAAAAAATTATTAGAAAAAATAATGATAATAAGAATCAGTTACTCATTTTGAGTGGTACACTAGGCAATCCTGCCCAGTGCCTAGTGCACACACACATCTCACAGGGATTAGCACCCTCCATCTTAACTATAGCACTCCCACAGTACTTTCCTAGTTGCTTCTCTTTACCTTTTTTAAAGGGCTATTGCCCCTTCTCATCTCTGGAGGTGACTTCTTTGTACTTAGATCCCATGACCTGGAATCTCTCAGCATCCTCCAATAAAGTAGCATCTTTTGCTAGTACCTCATCCTGAAGTTGTTGGAGGTACTCCAACTGTTTTTTCTTTTTCTCCTCTTCCACAAGCCTCTGCTTTTTGGCTTCCTCCTTTGTCTTTGCTTCCACCTTCCACCTTGCCTTCTGAGCTGCATGTTCCACACAATGGGCCTCTACTGTCTCTTGCAAATAAAGGAGGAGCAATAGCTCCTCCTTATGCCATTGCTGCATTTCAGCATCATGTTAAGAAATGTTAGAGGGGGTAGAGGAAGACATGATAATGCAGAAGAAAAGACAAAAACTTTCTTTTCTGTTTATATATTGTTGACTTAGGTATCATTACAGGATTTTCAGATAAACTCAATAGAACTTTGAAGACTTAGTCCTAAGAGGGGGATACTATCATATGCAAGTCCACCCATCTGGAAATTACATCCCTGTGGTGATATCATCTTCCAATTATAGTGGTACTGCAACAATCTGGATATTCTGTCTTTCATGGTGGAGATACTCCTATTCAACTTGGTCTTTCATGACAGAGTTACTTCTGTCAGTATCTTAATACTGAAACCTCTGCTCAGAATAATAGAGGCTATACCACTAAAACCCCAAGCATCTCCTATAGTAGGAACTTATATATAAGACTAGTAGTTACACTGTAATTCACTAGTCTAATAATCAATGAAGATAAACTCTTATTGAACTTGATCTCTAGTGTTCAATGGTAACACACTAAATCAGCACTCACTTCTATCTTGGACTTCTTCCTATTCTCTGAAATTGTGACCACATGGCAGACAGACAGTGCAGCACATAAGCCAAGATCATTCCATGAGTCCACATATTTCCAAGTCCATCTTGCAGACTTTTACCCCCAGTGTGAACTGCACCTGACAGGATTTCAGAAGACAGAGAGTAAACAAATGAGTACAAGATTGTGCTATGATCCTGTAGGAACCTAGGTATTTCTTAGATAACTTCTTGGACAGTTGTGTAGTATGGAAGAATTGAGCTTTCACAAAAATCTTTTGTCTTACTTAGAAGTCTAGAGCTGAAAGTTAGCATGTATCAGCAAATTATTAGTAATATTGTTAGGCCATAGAAATTTCAGACTTAAGAGCATTCTAGAGTTCATTAACTGCAAAGTTGTAAGTGTGAAAGAAGAATATGTCATATTCAGAGTGGACTGTAATATTTAGATGATATCTTTTGTTTATGAAAAACAAGGAGACATTAGTGGTAGTTGTCAGAACTACAAAGAATAGACTTCATTTATTTATGTTCTTTTCATTTTTATTTTTATTTTCAATTTATTTTTAATTTTGAACTAGGATTAGAGTCTAATATGATAATACAAGTCATTGTCACAAACTGTCACAATAAGATGCTATCATGGTCACATCATCACATACTCACATGGCACAATAGAAGGAAGTAGAAGAATCTAGAACAATAATATTATAATATATGTTTAATACATGTTAGCCTTGAGGCTTACATATGGTCATCTAGGGTAGGCTAAAGTAGTAGGGCATGGACCATGAGTGATTAGTATATAAGGTAGACTATCTTGTACAGAGTTCTCTATTGAGTTCTCTTATGTTAATCCTAATACAAGGTTCTATATCAACTCCAAGATCTTTGAGTTATAATAGCAGTAGTATTAGATATATTGTTGAAAAAATTCTATGAGTAGAAGGAGTTTAGACCAGTTATTCTACTAGTAGTTATAATAGACTCAGAAGAAGTATTGTTCCAGAGATTGGTTAGTTCTTTCTATCTACCCATTTCTTTTAGGTAGTAGTCCAAGGTGAAGTGAAGATACATATTAAGAGTAGTACCTAGGAAGTGGAATAAATTAGATATAAACTTAGATTCTCCATTGGAAGTCATATGAGACAGAACTCTATGTTTAGAGAATATATTGATGATAAATAGTTTGGCTAATTCTGCAAAAGTAATGGTGTTAGATATCAGGATGAAAATAGCCTGCTTAGAGAGTCAATTGACTATAACAAAAATTATATCAAAGACAGAAGAGGAAAGAAGTTTCTTGATAAAGTCCATAGATATTGAGTTCCATAATTATTCTGGAATGGAAAGTTGCTTGAGGAATCTGTAGAGCTTATGATGTTGGGGCTTAGATTATATACAAGTAATACAGAATTTATAGAATTCTTGTATATCTAAGTGAATATTAGGCCAGATATATCCACAATAAATGAGTTCTAGTGTTTTCTTTTGTCCAAAGTGACTAACAAGAATATAGTTATAGTAATACTGGAGTACTCAGATGCAGAGGTTGTCAATGGATGATATATAAATTCTGTTATCAAGAAGAAGAAGACCAAAAGAGTCAGTTGACTAATAGCTCTTGAAATTGGCATGGTATTTTATAACAGAAGTGTCTTTTGCAAGCATGTATCAGATATCAAGATAAAGTATGTTGAGATTGAGGATTATAGCTATACAAATAGAAGGAGAGATTAGAATGAATACTCTAAGAAATATTGCTAATTGTTTATGAGTAAAGACTAGATGGAAGTTGTGAGGATTGATAGAAGTATAGCCAATATTTTTCTCTTTAAAATAAATATCTTATCATTTAGTGAAAGTATTAGGCTTAGTTCAAAATTGACTAGAATGGAAGTAGATGACAAGATAGAACTGGAAGAGATATTTATATTATCTTGCTTGTTGACAGGTTAGAGCTTTAGTAGTCAAAAAATATTTGAGTTTTTTGTTATCTATGACAACATTAATGGTAAGGGTGGAACCTTCTAAGTAGTATTGCCAGATCTAGAATGCTTTAAAAATAGCAAGAAGTTTCTTGTCATGGATGTCATAGTTGAGCTCAGTAGAGTTGAAGATATGAGAATGAAATGTTACTGGATAAACTTCATTATCTGAGATCATAATAGATAAGATAACAACAAAAGCATAGTTGGAAGCATCTGTTTCTACAATGAGTTGAGTATCAGAGATCCAATGCAAGAGAATAGGGGCAAAAGTAAATACTTTTTTCAGAATGTCAAAAGTTTTATAGTAAAAATTGTTGAAATTCCAGAAAATATTCTTTTAGGTGAGGTAGATGAACAGAATAAAAATATCTAAGTATATATAGATAAATCTATGTTTGAAGTTAGTGAATCCAAATAAAGACTGAATATCTTTGACTTTTCTTAGTTCAGGCTAGTTTTGGATAATTTTGATTTTGTTGTTGGCCATAGTGAGCCTGGAAGGGAAAAGAATATACCTAAGGTATTTTACTGACTCAGAGTAAAATTTGCATTTCTTAGCTTTTACATAAAGTCTAGCTTTTTGTAGATAGCAAAGGACTTTTTTTCATATTATCAGAATAAATCAGAATATCATTAAGATAGATTATAACATAAATATTAAGAAGATTAGAAAAGATATCATTCATAAAGTGCTAGAAGGTGGTAGAAGCATTGGTAAAACCAATAAGTATGACAGACTATTTGAATAATCTATAACAGATATAGAATGTAGTTTTTTATTTGTTACCTTTAGCAATATAGGCTAAGTAGTAAGTATAACAGAGATCTATCTTGATATAGATACAAGCTTTGTAAGAAGAATCCAGAAGGTTAGAGATTAGTATAAGTGGGTATTGATCTTTCTTTGTAATACAGTTGAAACTACAGAAGTTAATACAGAAGTGGGGCAATCTGTTTTTTTTTCTTGACAAGAAGTATGAGTGCTTTATGAAGAAAGAAAGTAGACCAGTGTTGGAGATGAATCACACTTGTTATATTATCTACAATAGTAATATAGAAAATAGAACAGAAGAACAACTTAGTAAGCCAAGTTGTAGAAAAGGGGCCAGAAGTAATACTATACAGATAAGATGATCTTGGCTTTAATAGATAACATTGTGCCTAACTGTCAGGTGTGGTTCACATTAGGGTGAAAGTCCATAAGATGGGCTTGGAGATGTGTAGACTTGTTAAATAACCTTGGCTTCAGCTTATGTGCTGTGCTGCCTGTCTGCTGTGTAATTACAATTTCAGAGAATAGGAAGAAGTCCAAGATAGGAGTAAGTGCTGATTTGGTATGTCACCATTGAATACTGGAGATTGAGTTCAATAAGAGTTTATCTTCATTGATTATTAGACTAGTGAATTACAGTGTAACTACTAGTCTTATATATGAATTCCTACTATAGAAGATGCTTGGAGTTTTAGTGGTATAGCTTCTATTATCCTGAGCAGAGGATTCAGTGTTGAGATACTGATAGAGGTAACTCTGCTATGGAAGACTGAGTCAAATAGGAGTATCTCTATTATAAAAGACAGAATACCCAGATAGTTGCATCACTGCCATGAGGCATGTTGCAAGAAAGATGGGCTTGTATGGTTGGAAGACAATATCACTGTAGAGATGTAATTTCCAGACAAGTGGACTTGGCATATGATACTAACCTATACATTGTATAGTCATAACTTCAGATAATGGGAATTTGGACAGAAGAATATGAGTATGGTACATAGTAGCTATATTTTTAAGTATGAAAGTAATAATCTAATAATATTCTATTGCTACACATACTCTAAATGATCAGGTATCATAAAGGTTGTTATTTGGACTCTATGGAATTGATGAGAAATGTAAAGTCTTTGTTGGTTCTTGAATTAATGGTAATTGGAAATGAAGTATTATCTGTACTAAAAGAGTATAGATATCAGAGGATATGTGACAACTAGATAAATCCTATATTAAATTCTTGTTAATGAATTATTTAAGGGCCTTCTATTTAGTAGAAAACAGGCTATAAATAATACTAACTGGTAGTTGGGTATCTTTTTCAAAATTAATCTAAAAGTTATAAGAGTAATAGAGAGTAAAAACTTCAGATGAGCCAATTATACTCAAGAACTAGAGAGAAGAAAGAGTCAAGTAAAGTGATATAAAAGTCCTAAACTATACTTTCACTAGATAGAAAATAAATAGGTAATAATATTGTTTCAGAAATGAAGTTGTTTGATAATCTATCAAATAGATAGAGTTCAACAGATAGGATAAATGAGGTTAAAAAGTCATAAGCATATATAAAGGAGAAATCTAGCCCAGAATGAGGAGAAAAATAGTATAAGTAAATGTAGGTTAGAAAAAGCAGAAGTATTGAGATAGATTGGGCTTATAGTTGCACAAATAAGTTTAATGTAACCCCTGGTATATATAAAGTTTATGAGGTTGTGTACTAGTCTTCTAATTTTTTGGAAAAGACATCTTTTTATATATAAAATATTATCTCAGCTTTCTTAGCCTTTATATTACCAGAAGAGTTTGGCACTTGTTACAGTCACCAATTTTATAGCTGCTAAGACCATAGTAGCTTGTTAACTTATTATTGTTGACAGGCTTGGACTTAAAGTTCTCTTACAGACTGGGATTCTTTGAGAGTAGAGTAGATATTTTTGGAGGTTGTCAAGGAAAGTTTGTAAACAAGACTGTAGGTAAGTTCTGAGATTGGGTAGTTGTAGCAGAAGTAAATATAGTAGAAGCAAAGTGTTCTTGCTTCTGGGCATAGATATCAATAGCATTTTTTACTAGTCTAAGCATAGATGTATTCTTGGTTATATTACTGGTTGTTAATAGTTAACATTAGTAAGTATATAGTTTGGAATAAGGATGGTTTTTCTTGTTTCCAAATCAAGATGGTATCTTAAATCCTGTTCAGAAGATCTCAGTAGTAACAGTGATAGAGAATATTGTCACTCTATCTAAGTTGTAAGATATATCTTATGAATTCTACATTATAAGTAGAAATTTTGTTACTAGACTTTATTCAGAGATTATTAAGCAAAGTTGCAGCTTTTCTAACTGGATTAGAGAACTCAAAATGGTGATGAAGTTTGTTAACAAAGCAACTCCAGTCTTGGAGCCAGTCATAGAAGATTTCTTGTTCTTCCTAGTTAAGCTCTACCTTGAACCAGTCTTATGCTATACTAGTAACAGAGATTAAGCAGAAAAGAAGTTATGCTAGGGTACAACAAGAACTATACAACACTAGCTCTTAACTGTATGTTAAAGAATTCAAAAGAGACAATATTAGTATTAGAAATCAATAAAAGATGTAGAAAAAATAATATAGAAAATGATTAGAACACATAGAACTCTTAAAAGATTTCTTGTGAATGTAAAAGGATGAAGTTAGTAAGGATATTAAAAGAAATATATGAGTAACACCCACTTGCAAATATTTTTCCTTGCTAATACACTCTTAAATAGAAAACCTTACACTGTGTAACAAGTTTCTTTGGAAAATCTAGTAAATAGATTGCAAAGCTTCTTAAGAGCCTCCAACAACACTATCCATCCCAGATAATACACTCTGAAGGCATCTCTCAAGTTGAATCTTACAACTGAAGATACCAACTAATACTCATCTTGTTAGTCTTTCCTAAACTGCTAGAACTCTCTGAAACTTGTTTAAAAGTAATAGTAGGTACGAATAATACTCACTTAATAAAATAGAGATTTAACTGCTCTTGAGTAGGGGTATTTGGATAGAGTCCTCTTTTTTACTTCCTTCTACTTGTAGCTTATGTATTAGTCTAAAAATACAAAGAATGGAACTAGAGAATGAAGCCTGAAACTATAATGAAGCTTTCTAAGGTCTCATGAACATATGGCCATTTCTTTATCTTTAACCTGACATCAATCCAATAATCAATTTCTACTCATAAAAGTCTATTTTATTCATTCATTGCTATTTCTATAGATATCTCTTCTCACTCCTCTATTCTGAACTATGTTGGCTTTCAATCTAGTATATTCCTATCTTATTCAACTGTCTGAATACTTATAACTTGGTAAACCACTCTTATGAGTACATACACTTTGTAGCTAGTTATTTGTAAGTGGTGTTTCTTATCCCTAAAGATTTCTTCTACTTGAGATCTGGTTTGATTAATAGCTACTACACTACTCCTCAACTGCTGTTCACTTGAGAGAACTTGAGGTGTCATCTATGAGTATAAGATCTTCTCACTAATGCCTTCAAAAAGATCTTATATGCTTAAAAACCTTAGAAGATTACTTGTTTTCATGGAAAAGTATTTTCCAGCATAATACCAGTAAGATAGATTATTGCAATATCAGATATGAATTGTACTAGGTTGGTATAAAAGTATAGACAACACTGAAATAAGAAATTATTTAATTTATCTAGATCTATGCTACTAAATATGTCAAAAGACAGGCTTTAGTTTCTGAGGTGAAAGAGGATATGAGTGTCCTATTACTTAGGTTATCTATGAGTTGATTAAGGACTTCAGTTAATGGGTCTATTGGCTAGTATGGAGTTCTTCTCTGATCAACAGAGAGAGAAGAGGTAAGTGGTAGAAGATTCTGATCTTTTAGAGCTGAGGTATTTTTCTAGTTTGGGTTATTGTCAACTAGAATCTAGAATGATGATAGAGTCTGAAGCTATGAGTAGAGATTTGTCTATAGCTCCTGAAAAGAATTTGCCATGATGTTGACAAATTGTCTACTTAGCTATAGTATGACTATAAAGAAGAATTCTGTGCTGGGATTTGTAGATGTTCTTCTAGAGAAGACCATGAGAATGAATTAGAACAAGGAATAAATAGAAAAGTAATAGTAGTGTTGGAAGTCTAGAAATACTATCAAGAAGGTAGATCTTGCTCTAAGCAGATATCTGTGATTAGTTATATAGAAGAGAGTTAGATCAAGTATAGAAACTTATCTAGAGATGGATGTATATATCTATGAGATTAGACAAGATACATGTATTATGGATCAAGCTTAGAAGCTTATCTATGGATTAGCAATATGATTTTAGATAACAATCTTAATCTTAACTTATATGTTATACTACTATTTGTTATGTGGTTATATTTTTGGATGATGAGGTATTAAGAAGAACTAGCTAATAGCTTAGTTAGAGAAGTAAGAAGATGAGCTTGAGACAATTCTTAGTCAATTTTCAGACTGAATACTACAAAGTATTTACTTAGTCTTAAATATGACATTATATGAGACTGTCACAAACTGTTACACAGAAGAATATAGAAGGTTTCAGAACAATAATGTCATATACTATGTTTACTATATGTTGACCTTATAGATAGTATATAGTCTTTAGAGTAAGTTAGATAAGGTCTTGTATAGACTAACTAACTAGCATATATAAGATAAACACTTTGTACTAGGAGTTCTATCAAGTTTTCTTGTATAAACCCTATATAAGGTTCTTATTTTAATCTATCTCTAAGTTTTAAGTTATAACATATAGAGAATAACTAAGAAGATGTTATAGAGATAGTTTCTAGGATATATAGTAACGAGGAATCTAGATGATGAGTTACTAGGAAATGAAATACAAGTGATTGATCTATGTATAAATAAGCACAGATATAGAAATACACCTAGATATAGTTATAGTTTTATTTGGAGGCTAGGAAGTAGAAGTCTCAGAAGTCAGCCTATGACAATTCTGAACACAATATCACTTTTTTTAAGCCTATGACCTTGCTATCAATCTTAATGAATTACAAAGTACTCTTAAAGCTGAAATCTCTACAGTCTAATAGTGCTATCAAAAGTTCACTAATGTACAATTTCTGTATTCAATTTCAAAGTAGGTGACAAGATCTTTATGAAAGCATAATTCTTCAGGACTTTTAGTCCTTTAAGAAGCTCTCCAAAAAATATCTTAAACCCTATGAAATTATCTTTTAGCTTAATACTTTGTTATTTACTCTTTGTCTCCTAAGTCTATATACTCTATATATCTGGTCTTCCATGTCTCCATGCTTGAACTAACCATCTCCAACATATTTCCCAAGAGAACTTAACTTGTCTCAGCTCTAGTTATTATCAACAGGAAATCTAAGTATGAAATCTTATAGATTGTAAATTCTAAGATTAACCAAAGATGAGTCTATAAGTTCTTCTATAAGGTTATTTGGCTAGGATATGAAGACACTAAGAACAAATATGAGTGGCTCTTTACTACTAAGCTTACTCATGCCATGAACTTGGTTGCTGATTTCTATATTGCTTATTCTGCCAAGTCTTGTCTTCTTCTTTTATCTTGATTTCTCTTTACAGACCTTTCTTTTTACTTGCATTTTCTATCTTTTCCTTATTCTCCTCCATGAACTCCACTGGTCTCCACCTTATGTTGATAGCAGCTCAGATCTTTGCTAGCTTGGCTATATTTTGATCTTATCTTTCTACCAAATCCTAAAGAGACTTTTCAATACTATAGTACTCTTTAACTAGTTTTTGAAATACTTTTTTGATAGTACTTAGAACTATACTATAAGTAGAGTTCATCTTTTGAGGTCTAGTAATGTTTTCTTAAGCCAGGATGTATTGCTACTTAATTGTAATATACTCTATACAGGCTAAAGATCTGTTATAGAAGAAAATTCAATTAAAAAATGGTAAAAAATAAAAATAATGGCTACTTTCTTATTTTAGTATGCCAAGTACTTATACTTGGTACATATATATATCTCATAGAAATTCTCACTCTCCATCTTGACTACTTTCTCCTCATAGTTCTTTTTAACTTGTTTTCTCTTTGTTTTTTCAAAAGCTATAGACTGGCTTTGTCTTTTGAGGAAATTTCAATAATCCCTTTCTTTTACTTTATACTCATCAAATATGGGATCTCAATGCTCTCCAGCATATTAGATCTTTATATCAAGATCTTTTCTTAGAGTTTCTTTAGCTTCTTCTCTTATTATTTCTTTGTCTACTCCTCTTTGTACTGTCTTCTTCACTCTGGTCTTTGCTGCTAACCTTGCCTTCTCAGCTATCCTCTTGATATGTCATGTTTTCACCACCTCTTCTAGATAAACTAAGTGCTTCTGTTTCTCAATGTGTTGATATTATATTTTTTTGTTGATATTCTAGGATTTTTGTATTGAGCTTTGAGATTAAGAGAGAGTTGGGTTATGATATGATGGTAAGAAAAAAAAAGCAAAAAATTTCTCTTTTATACTGACTTAAACACAATTATAGATTTTCTAAATAAACTTAATAAGACTTTGACTTTGAAAGCTTAGTCTTAAGGAAGAAATATTGTTATATACCAAATTCAACTCTAAAAATAGCCTACTTTTTACAGCAGTATTATTCATCTGTATATCTGTTTAAAACATATCTTCTGTAATAGTATTAATCTTCTGCATATAACTCATTTTCTACAATGATGTTATTTTCTTGTATAAATTTCATGAGTACTCAGTTTCCCATAGTGGAGTTTACTTCTCTCAAGACTTGGTCTTTCATAACAGAGTTCTCCTATTCCAAATATTTTTCAGTGTTTTACCACTGAAACCTTTGCTTAGAGCTGTACTATGAGATATACAAGTTCTTTTATTACCATACTTATATTTAAAGACTGTTAAATATACTGTAATCTTTAGTCTGATAATCAATGACAACAGTTAAATACTAAATCTCAGTGTTTTACAGAGTACGCTTCTTATTAGAACTTACTTTCTTAAACTTTGTTTGTTTTTCTGAAGTTGTGACTTTATGGTAGATAAATAGCATAGCATATAAGCTGAAGTCAAGGTTGTTCTGCAAAATTTGTAACTCTACACTTCTTGTACAAGTTTCCATACTTCAGTATAAATTCTGATCTAATTCTATGAATTTTTGCCTTCAAGTATCAACTATGTCTGACAATTCTTTTTTATAATAGATAATATTTATCTTTGATAGTACTTGACTCTTTACAAAAGAGTTTCTCAACTAATTTCTAGTTTCTGTTCCTACTTTATTAATTACAGATTTAGTTATTTTATAAAGCTGAACAAAGAAAAATGATCTAAATATAGTAAAGATATCTCTAGTAGTCTTATATTATCTCTGCTTGGATTTTTGCTTGTTTAAGGTATATTTCTAGTATTTAAGACTAATAGTTATACTGTGTTATCCTAGTATAATAATTGACTAACATTAATATCTATTTTTGATATTGACAGTAATATGTCTTTTCCCACTATCTATGTTCATATTCTAATAACTTCATATATATTCATAAAATTGTGACTAAGCAACATGTAGTGTTAGAAGTGATCTTAGTCTGAGTTAGTATAGAGTTAATTTTGGGATAGTATTTTATTTAATTAGTACATTACATGTTTCTGAATTATTAGAGTAAGCTTTAAGGTTACTGGATCATTCTTTACATGCTGATTTCAACAAGTTATGGGTTCCAAGCTCTGATAGCCTCAAAATGTGTTTGTCTCAAATATATTGATTAACAACTATTCTCTACAAGATTTATCTTACTCAACACTATTCTTATACTATTATTCTGATCCTCCATATATCTTCTTCAACACCAAACTTCATGAAACTCAACACTACCAACTATTCAACTTAATCTAGAGAGATATAAGTATGACTGTAAGCTTTTAGTTTGTAGAGACTTGTGAATGAAATTGAACTAGAATTCAACTTCACATTTCCAACAAACCAGACCAAATACTATACTATATAAAACTAGCAAACAAAAGCCAACAAAGCTATAAGATGAATATACCTTATAGTTAAAACTAAACAAAGTGTTCTTTCTGAGAATAAAGAAGATTTAGTTAGAATGTGGAATACCCTTTAAACTGTATATCTTCAAAAATGCCTAGGAACATAGTTTAATACCTATAATAACCTCTTCAATTACTTATCAACAGAGTCAAAGATATTATGAAGAAGATCAAGAATCTGCATTCAATGGCTTCAATCTGAAGTCTCTTAATGAAGAACTTGCTTTTATGTTATTCATCAAAGCTTTATCACTGAAGACATCCAATGTTATAAAAGAATAAAATATATGCTTTCTATTACCTTAGCATTTTTGGTGTATGTTTGACCACAAAGAACATCTAAGCTAAATATATCATGTATCTGGTACCAAAAATTGGAACACAAAGAATCTTAATACTTCCAAAAGGAGAAAATTTGAAAACAAGCTTAAGAAGATATCCAAAATATTATCAAAATTATATAAATAAAGTACAGAATATACCAAATGAGGATTGTTACACCTCAATCACTGAAGAAGACTAGAAATCAACTAAGTTTGCAGAAAATATAAGTATGGTCTATAATAGTTTATCTAATATATCTCTTTAGCTTAATGTTAAATTTCATTGGCTTGTAGACATAGGTGCTATATTTTATATGATCTTACATCATTATTGGCTCAAACTTTACTCTCTTTACAAAAGAGCCATTTGATTAGTAGATAGCTTAGTGATTTATTTAGTTGAGATCAGATTAGTGATTTTTGAGCCTATAACAAAAGAGAAGTGAGTTTAAGCAGTTAAGTTTTCTCAAGTGTTGTATGTTCCAAATTTTAGAAATAACATTTTATTATATTTTTATCTCACTTGTAACAAGAATTTTGAGATTTATATTTTGTTACATACTATATCTTTGTCAAGAGAGTAAATCTTAAGAGATGATTCTTGCTTCAAGTGGATATTTACAATCAGTCACACAAAAAAGAGTTGGATCAAATATGGAAACTTATCTAAGAACAAATATAATTTATCTATGATGTTGAGCAAAATACCTAGATTGTAGATCAAACTGGGAAGCTTATTCATGAATCTATAATATAATCTCAGATAAAAACCTTGGCTTCAACTTATGTGTTGTGCTATTGTTTATTATATGATTGTAATTTTAGATGATGAGGTATCAGAGAGAACCAATCAATAGCTTAGTTGAATTAAATACTAAGTCTGTAGTCAGAACTATGGCTAAAGGAGTTGTAGTGTAGGGTATAACTAAGAAGATATTATAGAAACAGTTTCTAGGATATAGGATGACCAGAAGTCTAGGTGATAAGTTACTATGATATAAAACATAAGAGGTTAATCTGTATATGAGCAAGTGTGGATACAGAAGTATATCTAGAAGTAATTAGAATTCTATCTAGAGTCAGGAAGTAGATGTCTTAGATGTTTTAGAAGTTAGTTTATAACAGTCTTTCAAACTAGAAAGAAGTATTTTTTTCACAGCAACTATCAATTATATAAACTTAGCTATTCTGAATAAGACCACTATCACATCAGAGACTGTTCTCTTAATTATAACAGTATCTATCAATCTTTATTTTTGGCATTACTACTTTGCTTACCATAATTATGCTGATATTAAGAAAATAATTGAACATAGGCTGATTACTGGACTTAAACTGGATTTTCATGTAAAGCCAGACCCAATTTGTGAACTATGTATAGCTGAAAAGATATTGTCCAACTCTTTTCCATTCTTATTAAATTATAATAATTCTCCACTTGCTTTAATACACTCAGATCTTTATGATTTACTTCCAATAGCCACTTATCAAGAATATAAATACTAGATTATCTTCATAGATGATACAACATGTTTTGAATGATCTATTTCTTTAAAACTAAGTTTCAAGCATTCAAAGCATTTAAGCAATATAAAGAATAGGTGAAAAACTAATTGAGCAAGAAGATTCTTAAGCTTTAGAATAACAAGAGAAGAAAACTCAAAAAAATGATCTCACTAAAAAAGCAAATTGAACCATAAGCAAACAAATTATCCTTTCTGAGACTATTGTCTAGCTTTAATAGTTCATGTTTTGAATAGACTTCCAACAGTCTATTTCCTAAATATTATACTCTTTGAATTCTTTTATAGAAGAAAATTTGATGCATCTTATCTTAGAGTTTAAAAATATCTAGCATATATATATATAATGAGATAAATGAAACTTATTACAACCTTATGCTGAAAAGTGCATCTTTACTAGATATTCTATTAAATATAAAGGTTAGTTATTTTATAACTTCATCACTCACAAAACTCAAATATCTGAATGAGCAGACCATGATAAAAGATATTTGTTAGAATTCAAGACAATGAACTCTATTTTTATTTTCTCTCTTTTTCTTTCTATTTATTTTCTTATTTTTGGACTTAGGGTTAAGTGTTAGCATGACATCACATATAACTGTCACAATTATAGTTACATGATCATATAGAATATGGAACATTATAGAAAGTCCTAGAATAATAATATCATATAGTATATATTATATAGATTGACCTTAAGACAAACATATGCTCTTTAGAGTAGGCTAGGTTTAGTATAACACAGACCATGAGCCTAGTGTATATAAAGTAGACAGATTATACTTAGAAACTCTATCAAGTTCTCTGATATAAATTCTATACAAAGTTCCTCTTTTGCTTTACTACTTGAGTTTAAGTCATAAAAATACTATCCATATTTATCAGACCAAAGACATCATAATATATCTCAATTTACACTCTCTATACTACTATTAAATATTAATACCACAAAATATCAGGATTTATTCATCAGCTCAATACTATTACTATCAGAACTGCTGCTTTTTTCAGATGATGGGGTAAAAATAAACAATTTATACCTATTGTTAAGACAAAATTATCTCCAGTAAGATATCAGACCAATTCTATTACTCCTCTTCAAGAGAATAGCATCTCTAATGATGAAAATGACTCTTATACAAATCTCATTGGTCCAGAACTTCCCAGAACACCTTCATTTAGAGCATTTACACCTATTCTACAACTTCCACCACTTCCAATACATTCATTCTACAATCCAATACCTAAAAGAGCTTACTAGCTCTTAGGAAATCTACTACTTAATACTATTTATGAAGATGAAAGAGCCAAGAATGTAAATACTAGATTTTATAGAATTTGCTGAAAGTATTTCTAGCACAGATTCTCAAAATTACAAAGCAACTATGAATTCACCAGATGCTAATAAGTAGAGAAAGACTTTTAATACTGAAATTTCAACTTTAATTGCTAATGAAACATAGAAACTAGTAGAACTTCCACCAAGAGCTTAAGTAGTTAATTTAGGCTGGGTTTTCAAACTTAAACTTGATCCAGACAACACTATCAAATGCTATTAGTCTAGAATTGTTGCAAAAGAATATTCACAACAATCTAGTTACAACAATACTAAAGTTTTTGCTCTTACTTTTTGCTCTGCTGCCTTATATCTGATAATTGCTCTAACTGCCAAAGAAGGCTTTAAAATGTGATGACTGAACATCTTCTTTGCATTTACTCATAGAGAACTAGATGAAGTAATATATATAAGAGAGCTTGAAAGATATCATCAAGGAAAACCAAATATTGTCTATAAACTATACAAGTCACTTTATGGCCTGAAACAGTCAGCTAGATAATAGAACAAGAAACTTTACTCTGTGCTTGATATCCTAGGTTTCTAATATACATAAAGTAACAACTCCATCTATATATACTCAAAAAATAGTATTCATTGATGATATTACTTTGATGTTAAGAGTTGACTCTACTATAGCCTCTACAGTTCAAGACTTGCAATAACACTTCAAACTTCATGATCTAAGACCAACTACTTTTCTTCTCTTAGTACAGATGAAGCAAGACTTAGAAGCTCATACAATATTGCTTTTTCAAAGTCACTATATTAATAAGCTTCTGAAATGCTTTGAGATAGATAATTGTAACCTTACTAAGATACTTCTTCTTCTAGAGACTAATTTAGTCCCAATAAATATTAAACAATCTAAGATGGAATCAGTATCTTATTTGTTTGTTATGGAGTTTTTTGTTATATGTATTAGAGTCAAAGATAGTGGACTCTATTTATTTTTATTTTTATTTTATTTTCTATTTATTTTCCTTTTTGGGCTTAGAATTGGGGTTAGTGAGTTATCACATATAACAGATGCAAATATCACAATTACAAGTTATAGGTCATATAAACATATAATATATAGAATATTATAGAAGGTTCTAGAACAATGACATTATACAACATGTATTATATATGTTGATCTTAAGGCTAATACATGCTCTTTAGGGTAGGCTAGGTTTAGTATAGCATAAACTATGAGCCCAGTATATATATAAAGTAGACAAATTATACTTAAGAACTCTATTAAGTTCTCTTGTATTAACTTTAATGTTGTTTTAGGAAGTTCACATCATCAAGCTTATTATTATGATTTTAGGTCTTTAAGTAAAGACAAAAAACTGCTTTTGTATTAGGTAATATAAAAGAACTCAATAGAGTTCCAAGTACAAACTAGTTTATCTTATATACTATAGACTATAGTTTATATACATACTATAACTAATCTACTCTAAAGTACATGTGCCTTCCATAAGGCCAAAATATTGTTGTCATGCTATATAACATTATCTATTCCAAGACCTTTTATAATCTTTTCTGTATCATATGATTGTATGACTATAACTATAACTTATATGATAACTCTGTGACAATTGTTATATCTTCATTACACTTTGTGACTTGTGTGACCATCACATGTGACATCACATCATACCTTCCACCTAAGTCCAAAATAAAGAAAAAGAGAAGAAACTCAAAGATAAAATAAGAGAAAATTAGAAAATAAAAAATGAAAAGAAAAATAGAATCAAGTCCAGTCCATTGTTCACAGCTCTAACACTTATCATATAGAGTTTCTATACTCTATATATCCTTAAGCCAACTCTATAGGCTTTTATCTCCCAGTATGAACTATGTCTGACATCTTGACAATATCTTGTAAATTATGACTTAACTGAGTATTGCTTATACTATATTCTATCTTGGAAAAATTCAATCATAATCTCTATCTGACTCACTGGAGTATTTTGAAGTATCTATTCTATTACTTAAAAAGAACCAGTAATTACAGACTGATATACAAAAGAAGTAATAATCTAGAGTTTTTCCAAACCTATTCTGATATATCACATGGTGGTTGTAAAGAAAGTGGTTATTCTATAGGCAGATATGCAACCATAGCATACAGTGAAGTAGTAGAATAGTCATCAAAGTATCAACTTTTTATTACACTATCTAAAACTGAAGCAGAGTATGTAGCTGCTGTCAAAGTTAGAAAAGAGATCAAGTGAATGAGAAACATCTTAACAAAATTTAGATATATTCTCTTATATGATTTAACACCCTTTATCATTAATAAATCTGGAATTGAGATTATCAAGAATCCAGAATACCACAGACATATGAAATATCTGGATTTGCAATATTACTGGCTTAGAAATGCAGTTCAAGACTCAGTTATCATTCCAGTACATATTCTATCCTCTCAAAATATGGCTAACATGTTTACTAAAGCTGTACAATCTCAAGTTGTTACTTTTGCAATCTCTAGACTTGGTTTGATGCCCTAACATTAGTCTCATATCCTTTCTTTCATTTTATTTTCTTTTTATTGCTCATAGACTTGTCAGATTAAGAGAGTATGTTAGAAGTAATATTTTTAATCTGATTCATAGTTAGCATAGAGTTAATTTTGGGATAGTATTTTATTTGATTAGTACATCACATAACTGCATATATAACTCTCTATAAACATATTTTGTGACTTCTAGTCATTTACAATTGTCTACAGTAGTTGGAAGGAATAGAATGTATAGTAGTATAGTGTAGTATAGACAACTGACAACCACTTACCTGTAGTAAATACTATAGTGGAGAGCTAAAGAAGTATAAGCAATAATAGAGAATGAGTAATATCAGTAGTAATGTGAAAATTTTACATTAACTATCTAATTAGTACTACTAATTGTGGACTAAACACTTAGTAAGCAGAATTCTTTGCAACATACTAGACAAATTCTGAGTCATCAGAGCAAGCTTTAAGGTTACTAGATAATTCTCTGCACACTAATTTTAACAAGTAGTATAGTACATAAGTTGAAACTAAGATTGTTCAAGTTCATACTCTATACTTTTACAGATAAGTTCATTTACTTAATCTGTTTCTCTCTATGCTGTTTTCCACAGACTTTCACTCTAAGTGTGAACTGTGCTTAATACATATATGTCAGGTGTAGTTTACACTAAGAGACAAAGTTTATGGAGTTAGCTCAGAAATATGTAGAGCATAGAAACTCCATGCAATGAGCTTAGTGATGTAGACTTATCAGAATGACCTTGGCTTTAGCTCATATGCTATGCTGTTTGTTTATCATATAGTCATAACATCAGAAGAGTAAATGGAGTCTGAGGTGGGATGAGTACTGATTTGGTGTATTACTGTTGAATACTGGAGATCAAGTTCAATAAAAGTTATCTTTGTTAATTATCAGACTAGTGAATTACATTGTAACTACCAGTCTTATATACAAGTTGGATATATAGGAGATACTTGGAATTTCAGTGGTTGCAGTAGTGAGACACTGACAGGGGTCAGATAGGAGAACTTTGCTATGGAAGACTGGATATCTGGGTTGTTGCATCACTACTGTGGAGACATATTGTTGTAGCAACCACTTGCTGGAACGGCACTTGTGATATGCTGACTTTAGCAAAGCTCTCAGTAGGCTATCTAGTAGTGAGGATTACAAGAGAACTCAACAAGGAGCCCTCACTGCATTGCTACCCTATTTATATAAGTTACAAGTGGTCCGTGCTACAACAAT
>Ga0157368_1000387_pt1 | contig 20827 bp, 27 predicted proteins | sample AttbisABBM3_FD_113146 | JGI IMG/M metagenome (GOLD analysis project Ga0157368, IMG submission 113146) | Fungus gardens microbial communities from leaf cutter ant in Botucatu, State of São Paulo, Brazil - Atta bisphaerica ABBM3 | ecosystem: Host-associated > Fungi > Mycelium > Unclassified ...
AAAATAAAAATTGTTCATGTCCCAAGCGTCCCATAACATAGTGTATCAACTTGTACTAGGAACTCTATTAAGTTCTCTTGTGTAAACCTTATACAAGATTCTTTTGTCTTAATACTAAGGCTTAAGTTATAGCAAGATTCATACATTTATTGGATGGAAAAATCATTGGTATATTAACAACTTCAGAAATAGTGCTGGTTTGATGGTTCCATCAAACAAGTGAAGTTTAACAAGTGGAGTTGAAAAAGTCTTCAAATTATGAACTATAAAGCAGATCTAGAGTTGATAAGAGTGTAGAACAGAGTATTAATGTGGTCTTAACCAAGAACCAAGTTGGCCACTTTTTCTAACATTTGAAGTTTTCTAAAACTTTTCTCTTGACCTTCTATATTGGAATTGAAAGCTCTCATTGCTTGTCCTCACACTTAAAAAAACAATTTCCAGAATACAAATTGGATTGATTTTCTGAACCAGATCAATTGGAATTGGAGAAATCAGAGATCTCAATGATAGGATTATTTGCTGATTAGAAGATGGATAGTATTCTACCAATTTTTCTATTGAAATATTGATTCAAGTTCCAGAACAGTTATGGTTCTGAAACAGTAAGTTGACCCTTCCAGTGAGCAAAAAGTTGCACTGACTGTTTGAGCTGGGTGCTCATCTATCTTGGGTATATATCATACTCATACTATAAAAGATCTTCTTTTGCTCCCAACCTTCTGAAGGTTTTTCTCACCCCGCGGATCGATAGGTGCATCAGAATTATTTCCGATCTCTCGAACTTCTGCCAAGCTTCGGCCTTGGATTTGAATTAACGACTGCCGAGAACGCCAAGTGAAATTGTGCCTAAGAATGTGAGCCTTTATTTGACACCGGAAGAAATGCAACATCATGACTGGTTGCAGTCTACTTGACAAGTGCAGTTGGGTAAGAAAAGCGAAAATCGTAGCAACTCATTTCGAGAGATTGCTACTTTCGCTGCACAAGTCCTGGCGCACGTTCGAAAACATAAAAACACATATTACACCACAAAGGATTCCAGTTGTGAAGGGTCGTTTTTTCGAGGTACTACTTATGTAAGCAGGTACTAGTACTGTACAGATCATCCCGTAGTAACAGTAACAGCAACATTAGGAATCAAGTCGGATTACGAACGTTTCTAGTTGCAAATAACATGAGCTGGCACTTGAGTGAAGTTGAAGTACGAGACAAATGGGATATAAATTGAATTGCGAAGCTGAGGGTAATAAGCTAAAGAGGGTGTTGACGCGAATGAATAAATAAGATTGTTGGTGGTACAAGCATTGAGGATGATTGCAAGAGGGAATAATTTGTCCGCATTACGCAGCATAGCAGTGACTAGAAGCCCCCGAGACAGCCATCGTCGCGGAGGGCAAGACTCGAAAACGAGTCGCTGAGGGAGAGATTACAGGGTGGCGATAGGACCAACTGCTGGTGAAAGTGGTGGTGGTGGTGGTGGTCGCCGAGGAGATAAGTGCGGCCACCGCGCTCGGGAAGAGCACAGAGGTTGGGTGCGACGACGATGGGAGAGCGGTCGTAGGCGGCAGAGGAGTGGACAAGAAAGGTGCTTGTGAGGGCGGCAAAGTGGACCGCGTGTTTTTCAGCAGAAGAGGAGACAGAGGAGGGACGCTTGAGAATGGGCCGAGGATGCATTGAAAACCTGCCTGCTCCTCCTCCCGTTAAATAAAAACCACAGTCCACTCCCAATCCAAGATCTCCCCGGCCTCTCCGGCCTTCTTTCGGGAATCCCTGATCCGAGCCATGTGCATGCTCATATATTATAATGACATCTGAAATGACCGCGGCCTCATCGCCATGTTATGTCTCTATGGTCCTCTTTCTGCAACAAATACCAAGCCATCAATTCATCATGCATCAACGGCGAAACTGGGGTGATAGAAATCCAATACCGAGGCTCTCTCTAGTCGAGACTTTTTGACATGAATAATTCTAATTCACACCACCACCGTCGCCTCCTTTACCTTTACTAGCCAAATTTGTTGTTCGATCCGACGATACCATAATCGTTCATGTATAACAATTCAATTGATGCCAAGCGTGATGCATTGACATTTGGAATCATATATGCATTTGGACCGGTGACACAAGAGCCCATTCCACCGAAATGACCAAAGTTCGATTACAGACTCCGCGAGGTACTATGAAGGTCTAGACGTGTCCCCATTCCAAGTCACAAATAATTATGGTACAAATGGCATCCACTGTAGGCATGCTGCTTTGATTTTCAAGGGTGAATGACATTTGAGAATCTCTTTTACAAAAGTTCTCTTATGGTACCATAACTGAGGAGCATCTTTTATTGGCTGATTCTCGTAATCTTCCTGTGCATGTATCCAGAACCTGTCAATGACGTGTATACAAGAAGTCAGTCATTGCCAAACAAGAAATCAGCGTGGCATACTCTCATACTTATCTCGTTGACCTCAAAAAGAAAAGAGGGGGGGAAAGCGTATCATCATCCACTACTTGGCACTTCCAAAGAATCGAACCACTCATTAGCAGGAAACCAAAAGTACCAAGAGCAGCCCCACCATCGGCTTGGTATTAGGCGAGTCTACATGACAGCTTCGTCTGCCCAGCCCTTTTCATTTTATTTTTGTTCAGGGAACCGGCTGCCAATCAAGCGATAAGTTCGTGTCCCAATGGCCCTATCTAAGAACTCAAACTTTTCCACAACTACGACCAACGACTAAGCAGACATCATCAATTGAACTAGCCTCACAAGTGAAGCTGTTTTTTTTTGGAACAAAGTGAACCAGTGAGCGATACCCATGTGAAAACATACTGCAGGCTTGGCACAAGGCTTGCGTGCGTGCGTGCCACCGGAGGGGCACAACCATGTTCATATATACAACTAGATCTAGTCAGACAACTTCCCTCTACAAACAAGTAGATCGTCGTTGAAGATGAAGCTGTGAAAGACCTTGAACAGGAAAGCGGAGCTCATCTGCCATTACCATAGATTTGGCGGGAAAAGCTCCGATATTTAGGGTACGGTTTTGCTGCATAGCGAGGAGTATCCTCATGCCAATTTTCACTTGGCAGTCAGTAAAAATGATAAGCTCCCTCTACTACTACAAGGAGCATCCACTACAAACAAAATTTACGATGAGCAAAAAAAAAAACATCTCGAATTTGGACCAGAGAGACGATGCGTGTGTGCGTGTGTTGTGTGTGCTTTGAAACTCCTACAAGAAAGAAAAGCGCTTCACACAAAAGGGTAAGGTATGAGCAGACATGTTTTGAACACCCCCACACGGGCAAGGCTGATAGCCCAAGTATGACTAGATGACCATTGAATTCCACCGAAATGATACATATATATCTATATCATGGAAAGAGCCACAGCTCCGCCTTGTGGGCAATCCAGAAACAAGTCCCTTCCGCGGTGAAGAGCGGTGAAATAACCCCCGTCCAAAGAACTCCACGGAAAATTAGAAGAGAACCTTGAGTCCAGTTATCCCATCTTGCCGCAATCGTTCGTTGCGCTTGGCTACACCTTATTACAGCACGGAAACTTCCATTATCCTTTCGAGAAGTCGGTACCTTTATCATTGAACACCTCTCTGGCAACAGGCTTTCCTTCATCGTGTCGCTCTACAGCAGTGCCGGTTCTAGTACACGCAGCAGGGTAAGATACGATCAAGAAAGGCATTGAACCTTCGTTTGACTCTCAACGAGCATTGTTCCAATAAGCTCCTGCACAATTAAACTCATAGCTGAACTTTGGCCTGCAATGTCTCCACTGACTCTGTGTCAGGACTTGGACATGCTAGTTTATGGTCACCTTTAGGGGGTTGTTTGCATAGGTCACTTCAACGTTTCTTTATTGAAATTTCGCCATCGAATTATGGAAATGACTGTGCCAGAGAGCAATGGGTCAAGATGGCTGATCACATTGTCATTCAGCCTTCCTCTCTGTCTGGGACAACCGACGACATTCGTGGCAAACTTAGCCAGCAGCCTGCTGACTGTATCTTGCCACTGCCATATACCTGTCCTAGGTAGCTGCTGTGCCATGTTTGCTAGCCAAACATCGAAACCATCAGGTCTTGCCTTCGTGTCTCGAATCACACAAAAGCAAAGGTGGCTTGAAAATTGGCTAGTTATATGACTGTTGGTTTTGGTTTAAATAGAGGTATAATAGAGCTCAATCCTCATCCTCGGAATTACCCGTAGGACCTGACCTTTCATCCAACACGAACCCCTTGTCTTCTCTCCTGAGATTCAAAAACTCATCAGTCAACCAGAATCGTGTAACACTAAGATATATGCTTTGTCTGTCATCCTTTCCTAGGGGTACCTTCGGGTCCAGCCTGAAATCACACCATGCGTTCAGAGCAAGTGCTGCCACGGCACATCCAGTCAGTACTCCAGTCAGAGGGTTGAGCCATCCAAGGAATCCAAGGAACGTCAAGAAGATCACTATGTGCTCGAACGCGCGGTCTGCCCAGTGCGCAAAGCGATGGATTCCGAACAAAGGCTCGAGGTATCCTGTGCGGAACGTTATTGTATCTAGTTTGTCTGGGCACAGGACGATACTGCCACCGACGGCAATGCACCAGGGGAGGAAGAAAGAAAAACGGAGAACCGCTTTGCAGACCTCGTTCCTGGTCCATTTCTTACTGAAAAGAGTGTTGATACTCTTGCAAGGCTGCCTGATATCCTCTCGTTCTGAGTTATTATAGCCAACGGTCTCCTGAGTACGTTGTAAGCCAGCGCCAAAACTCATGAAATCTCCTAAAACAGACCCTGCTGTGCTGCTCATTGATTTCAATGGATATATGCCTATTCGGCAGAGTGTATACTCCCTGGTCAGTGCCGACTGTCAGCAAACAAGGGTGCCATTTGAGTTTCCAGCTCACTCTTGCTCGTCTGTGCATGACTTCTGGAGTCTCAAATTCCGGCGATTGTGAGAGAATTGACATTGAGCCCAACGACATCGCCCGGGTCATAGCAGGCTATGCGGGAACTCCGGTCAGTAACAAGTCGTGCACAGAACCAGATTGACTTTACAGTAGTTCTTGGATATTCTTTCTGTATCGCTGCTCTTGATGATGGGTGTCCCTTATGGCTCTGTAGCAAAGGCTGTTGGCTCACTCCGTTTGCTATGATCTTTGCTGCATGGCTGAGATCTAAGACTGAGCCCAAGACCTGCATGTCCTCGTCCTGTGGTGTCGCAAGACCTGATCTACTAGACGAATTCTCTGTTTCTCCCGATCCACACCGTTGGATCAGGCGTTCATCGAAGGTAACACTGGATGTTAGCAACATAGGTATAAGACACTTAGATGTTCTCGGAGAGTAGAGATGGTTGAAAGCTATAGATGAGATTCAATGTTGAAAGTAGGCACTTTTTAAGGCTCCGTTGTGTTTCAGCCTGTCCTCATCCTCATCTGCCTCGCTAAAAATAGAGTTGCAGTCAAACTTGGGATCAACGCCCGTTGATCACAGCGATAGCAGACCTGCTATAAGATTTCAAATATAATATAATTCCGAGACGGACTGTAAGCAACAGTTGAATATATGGTACTAGGTTTAAAGCTTCGCCTCACTTATGAAATCAATTCTCTAATACCTCTATCAGTTCAATTCTATATAAGCCCACAAGACCATTTCTGCACTAACGTAAGCCATAAATAAGCCAGGGTTGTCTTTGGCCTAAGGGAAGTCAGCCTAGATACACCTCCTTTAGATTGAAGCAGCTTCACAAAGTTGCCTAGGATTATTTTCACACTCTAACAAGTCTATAACCATCATTGGCGCAAGTTCATACTCATGAATAAACCCAATACTATCTACCTACCAATCCCAACCTCGCCTTGCATAAAGTAGATTTCAAATAGTACACATTTTTCACCGTCTGAGACTACGACGGATAACATCCTGGTAAGACACAGTAATACTCCCGCCCGCGACCTCATGCATGTATAAACGAGGTGAAGTTATGCCCAATCTTCAGACCAGATTTTAAGCCTCTTCGGGCGAGTTGTTTTCATTGGCAGGGTTCTCGAGGAGATTGGATTCGGGTCCATGGTAATGCTTGTAGCCAGACACAATGTACCACGTGCTGTAGATTCCAACCGACTAGCATCAGTATACTCAACAGAATAAGCAAGCACTAGACTTACAACGCAAGGATCATAACGCTGCTAGTTATTACCTAGAATCAGTAAAACAAAGATGTCGATCAATAACTGATAGTTCTTCTCATTAAGGTCACGCACCGGTGCATAATTCATGTTCTCCTTTGTCACTGGTAGTACAGTGGGTAATGAGAAAATAATACATATGAAGAGAGTCCACAAGATACACATCCAGTTACAGAAATTACCCAAGAACCCGTTTCCTAGGTAGAAAGGACCTGGTTTGAAGTTGACTTCTGGATGACTGTGGTAAATTCTTCGAAGGAAAATAGGTATGATATAGCTGATATCCAGCGCCATGGCTGTCAGCGAGAAAATCGCATTCGCAGCAATTGGGCTGGCAAGGTCTAAAAGACCGGGAAGGATACCGATGAAAGTTGACAGCCATACAGCACGTATGGGTGTGCCAGTTGTACTACTATTCTTACCAAAGAAGCCACAATCAGGAAGACCTGGGATATAGTGAATATAGTGAACTGATAGGTTCATGAATTGCGATCACAGATACATACCATGGTCGCGGCTGAAAGCGTATATAGTTCTAGAGGTCGCCTGAAGCGCTGTCTGTACGACAAAAAATGCTGTCATACAAACAGGGACCTTCCAGGAGACTCAACTGTCTAGTTTTCAGTGGTGATGTGGAACTTCACTTACCCACAAAATTAGAGCACCAGTCTTGCCCATTCGACCCACCATAACCTAACTATGGTGAGTCATACCCATATCCTATTTTTCGGGGGCATACCTGGAGGAAAGCAGAACCAGAAAGTCCTGGCAGGTTCTCCCTTTCGGCAAGATTCAGTGAATCCACCCATCGGACGGGAAAATATAGTTATTCGCTCACAAGGGACCAGAACATAAGATCATCACGATGTTTAGTAGCCATCCAATCAGGCCAGTACCAATGACTAATTCGAGTCAACGGAAGTACTTACATTGGGTATTGACACCTACCTGCGATGAAAATAGCTGATGGTGCGGCATAAGCAGCTCGATGCACCTCTTCGCTACGGATGACATGTGTTCACAATCAATCACAAGGAGTGTACTGAGAACGTACGAAATGTGAGCAGTGGCATCATAATCCTGGCGTGATTGAGGGTCAGTCATGTGGTTTAAATTTGGATGACAGCAAGCTAAGCCTCTCACAGTCATCTAGGAAGTGCGTACCAATGTGCATACCAATGAGATATCATCAAAATCCAAGGGATTTGAAGAACACATACTGTCCATTGAACACTAAGAAGACCAAATAATAATGCAATGCCCGTATTCCACCCGCCAGTCTGGTTAACAATACCCTCAGAACCAAATACATAGCTCGCAGGATGCATTTCTGATCGGGGTGTCGTCACCAATAGCACGATAATAATAACTTGGTAAAATCTTCAATCATCTGTAAGATCACAATTAGTGATATCTACTCACGGAACGTTGTGCCTAAATTCACAAAGACAAAACTAGTGGTCATCTTCGCGAGGTGGCGTGTGGCCAGAGAGTTCTTAAAAAAGCCACAAAGTCAGAAGTGATGGAAGTAGTTTCAAATTATATCGGGTGACATACCAAGATGCCGTGGAACACCATCAAACCAACAAACAGACCAAAAATTTTACCCTGGGTTTTATTAAAATTTCAGCGCATGCCGAGGCTAATACCACAGGATCTCTCTCACTGAAGTCACTTGGAATTCAGTTCCCTATTTGACGATTGAACCGCGAACGAGACTCGAATTGATAATACGGCTTACCTGCCCAATACTCACTGCAGCCCAGATCATGTTCGACAATCCAAACTCCGTAGAGGAGACACCAGCAATCTGGCCTACTCGAATGTATTAGGCCTAGCTCTAACTCTAAACATATGTTATCCGCTCACCAATGATGTTTAGCCATCCCACCAACCACCCAATCTACACACACATTCACATTGCAAATCTCTGCTTTCAAAAAATGTAGCAAGTACCTTTGCACGATGTCTTCTCGGGGTCAGCTGCGCAGATGCAGTGTATCTGGAAGATAGGGTTCAGCCGGAGCATTATATCAACAACAACAATAGAACCAGAATAGGGGGATACTGACAGACCACCACAAGTCGGATAAGCGCTAACAATTTCTGCGATACTTGTTCCCAGTGTAAAACACATACAGGCGCCGAGGATCCAACACCACACGACCTTGCACAATGTTCGTGACCCCTTCAGATATCAACCGAGAATCGATTTCGCATACGTACAGTTGCCGGTCCTCCCAGTAGCAAAGGGGTATTAAACGTCGTCGCGATACTCGAACAAAGACCCTGTAATCCTTTTCATGAGTTCACTTAGAATTTACAATAGAGAGTACTTGCCATTATACTGAATGCAAAACTGATCTACTTCAATGCTCAGGGAAAAAAAAACAACTCCCGAAAAAACACACACATACCGTAGCCAGATTTGAAAATTCCCGCTTGAATGAGGGCTTATACCCCAGTGCGATAAATTCCTGATCATTGTCGTATGATGATAGTTCCGCTATTACAACTGTGCCTCTATCGACAGTTTCCAGACTGTTACTCTTTTTCATATTCATGATGGGTGATAGCGATGTCAAGGTATATGAATAACGATATCTTGGCGAGAATTTAGCTTTTGTTTGCAACAGGGAGTACTAGTATGTAGTTTTAGTTTTCCAAAAGAATATGACGGGGACTCAGAGCTGAAAGAGATAGGAGTCAGGAGTTACATTCATGGAAGAATGAAAAATTGTTAAGATCTTGTGGTGCATTTCCTTTTTGGTAATTCCGCTCTCTGAGGAATGACTTGATTTCAAATCAATATCAAATCTACTTCGAGATGCTGGATTTTCAAGTACAAAGAAAATTGCACATATAATAAACAATTTAACAAGTGCATGAATACTGGGTGTATCTATTACAAAAAACACAGCCGAAAAGGGGAGCAGAAATAATATACAACGAAACACAGGTATCATTTATCGCAAGCGTACGTGAGGAGTGAAGTAAGGATATCCCATAACATAACTCATCCGTTGCCAAATGCAACATACCAGGAGAGAGAAAAAAAAGGAGAGATCGCCAAGATATCGCATATCCCATGCACCACCCACCACCCTACAGCCATTCACAGAGGGACGGAAACTATACTCCGTCGTACAGTCTCATCACTTTCAGGACTCTTCACATTTTCTTTGTCACTCGACTCCTCCGAAATGCTCGGCGTTGAACCGATCACACTTGCCCGGGTTTCCAGAGTCCCAGTGACGCGACGGACAGGTACCATTCCCGTTGATGATTTAACACGTGAAGTGGCAGTTCCAGGTCGGTATGTCAGGGTTGGAGTAGCTGATGTCGATGAGCGTTTCGGAGGTGGTAGATGTCCTACTGATTCCACTGATGCTTCACGCTTCCCAATCTTTATGGCGGATCCTGTTGTCGATGTTCCATTAAGCATGTTAATTCGACTGCTCTTGCCCAATCCAGGAAAATTTTCGCCCTTATTAGACCCTGACTCAGAGGCTGTACGGGAGGGCGGTCGCGCTGATGCAGGAGTACCGTCAAAGAGAGAGGAAGAGTCGCGACGATGGAGGTTTTTCAGAGCTGACGATGACGACGACGACGGCACAGATGTGTTGGAACTTGTCTTGATCCCAGTCTTGCGTTTGTACTAGAGCAAAATATCAGAATAATGATCAAGAAAAGAGAACAAAAAAAAGAATTCGCACTAGTTCCAACTCTTGCTGCTTAGCATCAAGTGCAATATTCAAGCCCTGGATATCCTCCTTATCTTGACCATGTTGCTTCGTGAGCTGGACAATTTTGATCTCCTTATCTGCACTCTCCTGCTGCATATCATACACGTGTTTCTTCAGCCTCTCGGTCTCCATCTCCAGCAATTCATTACGCTCTTGATGAGATTTCAAATCAGCATCAACATCAGCCTTCTGTCCAAGAAGATCTTGAAGTTGATGCATCGTCCCGCTCTGCAGCTCAGTGGCCTCCCTCAACGCACGAGAGTGTTCATCGAGATCATTCACAACATGTTCATACTCGCGCTTGAGGTCGCCAATTTCGTCACGAAGATTCTCAACTTGAATCTTTTGAGCGCGAATCCTTTCCGTATGATGTCCAATTTCGTCATCACGTTGGTGGATGCCATTTTCGAGGCGAATGATCGTCTCAGAAGTGGTCTGGCGTTCGCGTTCAAGCTGAGCAATACGATCGTCAGACTGCTTGACAGTGTTCATGAGACCTCCGATTCGATCCCGTTCTTGAGAGAGCTTTTCTTCGAGCTAACAAGAACAACAAGCCATCTCAACATGTAAATGCTGATGAGACAGTAGAACCCCACACACCTGTCCACGTTCTTTCTCAAGATCCTCCTTTTCATCCCAGAGCTCGTGAAGCTCGCACTCGAGTTCATGTTTCTTATTCTCACTCTCATTCCAATCCATCTCAAGATGATTGACGCGCTGTTCGGCCTCATCGCACCTTTGTGCAAGTTCGTCCCGTTCCTGCACCACCTCTTCCTTCTCCCTCCTGGCCCTTGCTATCTCTTCTTCCACCCGCTTCTTCGCCTGCTGCAACTCTCTAATCTTATCTGACGCCGTCTCAGTATGTCTCCATTGCACCTCCAACTCATTCTTCATGATATCATACTCCTCATTTTTGGTCTTGAACTCCTGCTTCAGCGAATCCAACTGTTCTTCAACCTGAATCTTCTCAACTTGCACCGATTCCAATTTCACCACCAATTCCGCCTTTTCCTGCTCCCAATCCATCTCAGCAACACGGTACGCTCGTCGCTCCTCGTGCACCTTCTCCTCCCTCTCCGCCAATCGCCTCAACTCCTCTTCATCATGATCAACTCCCCCAAGACTCACATTGCCAAGTGTATCAATTTCCTCTCTAGCCTCCTTCAGCCTATTAACAAGCTCCTTCTCACTCTCATCTTTCTTCCACAACATCTCTTTCAAATTCACAACCTCCTCCAGCCGTTCCTTCATCAACACTTCCAACGTCTCAGCCTCGCTCTTCATCACTTTCTCCTTATCCTCCCAATCCTTCTTCTCCTTCTCCAAACCCGCAATCTGTCGATGAAGCATCCTCAAAGCTTCACTACTCGCTTCATCCATCACACTCCTCTCCATACTCTCCTGCCTCGACGTATCCACCTCTTCTTCTAATATCCTCACAGCCCTCTCCAACTCTTGCACCTTCTTCTTCCACTGCCTCACCGCGCCCTTTCGCTGATCCTCTTGCTTTTCCATATCCACCAACCTCTTCCCCAAAAGCTCAACCATCTCATCTTTAGCCCGAAGATCCGCCTCAAATTGAGAACAAATCTCCGTCTGTAACGTTAGCTGCGCTTGAAGAGAATAAATCAGACTTTCTTCTTTGGATGTCTTGCGTACATGCTGCCGCCGCACACCCGCAGGCGGCGTAGTAGGTATCATCGTTTGAGGTGTGTAATAGGTATTTGCATTTGCATTGAAAGGATCGGGTTCAGTGGCGCTTGTGTCAATTTGAAAATCGGCAGACAACTCGTTATTGATATCTGTTTCAGGTGCAACCAAATCGCGTTTGGAAGACATTGGGGAAGAAGAAGGAGCATGCAAAATCGACTGAGAAACTGTATCGCTCGATGCACGATGATGATGACGGCGCTCTCCTCCTCTTCCACCCATAACAAAAGAGGCACTGTCGAATCCTTTTTCCAACAAGTCAGTTTTATCATTTGGAGTTTTAGACAGAGTTTTCTTGTTCACAGATCGGAAAACAGTCTGTCCGAAACTGAAAGACTGACTTCGCTCATGCAAAGGAAGCGAGAACACAGGTTTTCGTTCCATCGAATGAAATATCGTCTCGTCCACATTTCCAGGAGTTGAAGCCCGCTCAGACTTCTTCTCCTTCTCCTCTTCCTCCCCTTGTCTCAACAGCTCCTCCCTTTCCTCCCCCTCCTTAATCACACTCTCTTCCTTCTCCTTTTCCATTCTCTTCCCATTCCCATTCCTTGTATCAGGCTTAAAAGGTGTAGACGTAACCTTGCCATCCTCAGAATCCACACCAGTCACCAAAAAATCCAAATCAACAGCGCTCTCATCAATCAGAGGCGAGTCAACAACACGACAATCCCCATCCAACGATCCATTTGCATTGAAATCCGGAGGTTCCACAGGCCCAGAAAACGACATCAACTCCCCCTCCGATTCCACAGGCGTAAAAACCCCATTCAAAGACGGTCGATATCGAATGGGAGGAGAAGGAGAAGGAGAAGAAGACACCCTTGATATGGGTGTACTCGTATGACTCGATCCTAATCGATTCAACCGTTCCACAAACGCCGAGCGATTCAACCCACCATTACCATTACCGTCACCGTCACCGTCACCCTCCTCTTCCTCCTCCACTTGGGAAAACGGAGAAAAAAATGCCCCTTCCATCGATTCTTCCGGACTCATCACTTTCAGTGCATCGTTCGAAAAAAACCGTACATTCTGTCCCGTCCCAGGTGTTTTAGGATCCCGTAAAATCGAACGAACAGACCCATGGGTTCGGTTTTCAATTGCAGGAGAATCAAAACAAGACCGTCGAACAGCGTGATTCCCAGTCGATCGAAGTGGTTCTTGTGGTTCGTGTTTGGGTTTCGACCATGGTCCATGAATAGAATCAACCGTTGGACTGGCGTGTGATGCTAATTTATGATGTCAGATCCCAAGTTCATATACATATATACGTATCCATACGCACAAGGTTGTTGTTGTTGTTGTTGTTGTATACCATTCCCAAATGATAAACTCCCTCTAATCTTCTTTGGCAGCAACTTGAGCGAACCAGAAGATCCACGAACAGAATCCAGGTCTTTGTGAGTTCCACGTTTAAATAACGTACGGCGCGGTGGTGAAGGCGGAGGAGGAAGATTCGGCTGAGTGAATGACGAAGGAATCGGTGGTAATGGTGGAAGTATTGATTCTGGCTGCATCGAAAATTCATCCTCACCACCGTTTCGCAAAGAAGAAGAATCATTATTGATATCCGATATATCCGTCAAGATGTTCATAACCTCCGTATGACTTTGGTTCATCGTCACATCCACATCCACAGACCTTCGTCCCAAACTCGAATTCGGTATCGCTTCTTCTTCTTTATGACGACGAGGACGATGAAATGCTATCGTATCATCCTGTCCAAACACCTGATTCGTCCTCGGACCGATATGGTTCGTGATATCCAAACCAAACGCCTGAATCGGATGACCGGGACTCTGCTTCAGCGTCGTCGTCGTCGTCATGAGAGAGTTCAACGATAATCGTCTTTGTTCTTGTTCTTGTTCTTGTTGTTGAGATTGGTCCTCTAAACCGTGTCTCGACGACGTCGACCTAAGCGCTGCACTAAATCTAGCCCACATTCCTCTTCAACAACGTGGCACGCAGGTAGAAGGAGGTCACGGAAGAATTCCGAACAACAGAATTCCGAACAACTTGAAAACAAGGTCTTACATTCCAAATTGATCACACTTGAACTTGAACCACGTGCCGACACATCCCACTGATTAGATTAGATTATACAACATTCACCACTCAGTCCCAATTACCAAAAAAAGAGGCATTTCTCTTTTATTTCTAATAACACAACTCATCTAGTTTCCAGTCTGGGCATCTACCTTGGCCGCATGAAGAAGCAATTCACAAACACGGCGAGAATAACCCCATTCGTTATCATACCAGGAAATCAGCTTGACAAAATTCCCGTTCAAAGGAATTCCCGCTTTGGCATCAAAAATCGAAGAATGGTTGTCTCCAATAAAGTCAGTGGAAACGAGATCTTCATCGGTATAGGCAATAATGCCTTTGAGGGGCCCATCAGCCGCAGCCTTGACAGCAGCCTTGATCTCGTCATAAGTAGCAGACTTCTTCAGGCGGACAACAAGATCAACAACAGAGACATCGAGGGTAGGAACACGGAAAGAAAGACCACTGAAATAATTCAAAATGTAAATAATGTAGACAGAATTCATTTAAAGACGTACGTGAGCTTGCCGTTGAGATGAGGAATGACCTTTCCAACTGCCTTGGCAGCACCTGTGGAGGACGGGATAATGTTGTTGTTGACGGCACGACCACCACGCCAGTCCTTGGAGGAAGGACCATCAACCGTCTTTTGGGTGGCAGTAGTAGCGTGAACAGTGGTCATCAAGCCTTCCTCAATGCCAAATGCGTCATCGATGACCTTGGCAAGGGGAGCCAAACAGTTGGTGGTGCAAGAGGCGTTGGAGATCTGTGTTCAAGTTGAGTGCTCATAACCAGCTTGGTTAAAAAAGATGACGGCACTGACAACTTGATCTTGAGAGGTGTACTTGTTGTGGTTGACACCAACAACATACATAGGAGCATCGGACGAAGGTGCGGAGATGATGACTTTCTTGGCACCACCCTTCAAGTGGGCGGAGGCTCTAAAGAATCACCTAAGAAACGCGCACGCATACATGGCAATACGTACTTTTCTGTGGTAGTGAAGACACCCTGAACGCGTATGATGATGATGAATCGATCCATATCAAGAGCAAAACCAAAATACCGTGGATTCGACAATATACTCGGCTCCAACAGAGGACCAGGGTATAGTTGCGGGATCGCGCTCGGCGTAGACAGTGATAGACTTGCCATTGACGACAAGCTTGCCATCCTGAGCTTCAATAGTACCAGGGAAGCGGCCATGAACGGTATCAAACTTGAACATGTAAACCTAGAATTACCCGCGGATCCATACCACGATTGCAAAAACAATAACAACAACTGACCATGTATTTGAGGTCAATGAAAGGGCTGGGTTGGATGCTAAGAAAACACCGATCATAAGAGTTAAAAACTCACTCATTCACCGCAACGACGTCGATATCCTGAAGCTCAAGAGCGTTACGAAGAACAATACGGCCGATACGACCTTGGAACCATCATCAATACGATAACCAAACCACCATCACCAAAACTCACCAAAACTGTAAAACAATCCTCAACACGATTCAACATGAAAAAAAAGCAGCTCACCCATTGATACCGACTTTAACCTGTTGTGTGCATCGTTGTCAGCGAGTTCAACAACAGTAACAAAAGTAGTTGGACAAACCATATTTGCTGTGGTTGGTGAAAGAAAAAGATAAGACTGATCGATTTGGAGCTTATATATAGATTGATGTCATCATAGCCTGTTCTAGAAATCGGCCTATATTTATTGTCTGTCACATCGAATTATGTTACAATTAAAAGCTATTCATCGAGCAGGCTGAAAATCGACTTGCGATGTCTCGCTCGGCCTCGCAAGATCACTTTTGGGGGGAGAAATGACCGTTTTGGAACATGACAAGGTGTTTTTGAGACCTACCTAAAGGCACCCTCCATACACGCTTTAATTTCCTTATAAGTGACGACCAAACAGCTAGTATCGTCTCTGGAAACCAACATGATCCTTTCTTCAGAACCAGCGTCCAACTAGAACGGGGATGAATAGAGACTACACAGGCTATCCTGGAACGACGTGCCTTGTTCAAACACGTCAAGACATGTGACATGTTGACGAGGGGATTTCCATGCTCGTCTACTTGATGAAAAACATAGTCGCGGAATAGTTTGATGATGTATCTATCACCAGTCTCTGACCAACGTGGTTCGAGTGCGAATCTAAGAAGCAAGGCCATGAGTGAGCACGAGAGGAGGAGGAGGAGAGGGAGGAAAACTGGAGGCACTCTGGTCGTTCATTGATGAAACCGAATTTACACAAGAGCCTGACCAATCTGGCATTTTCGAGCTCGCTCAAGAGTTCTGCCTCGAGTCTGTCTGTGGCACTAGGACAAGGGGGGATGAGATGTAGGTGGGAGAAGAAGAGAAGGGACTCGCAGCAATGATTCCTCCATCTCGGCCATGATTCTGGGTCTGATCATGTCTAACAGCTGGTCGATATGTTTGATGGATGGGGTGTGGGAACCTGGGTGTCTGAGGGTGGTGGAGGGCTTGGAGATGAGCCATAGACAGACGCTCTTGAGCTGGGGACTGTACCATCTGGCGATGGAATCGAGGCTCTTCTGGAACTGGGGAGCGGTCCAGGCATTTGAGTTGCCGGCACAGGACAAACAAAAGAGGAGTCTTCCAAACATAGAGAGGTCTTGTTGCATGAGAGCGATGTTGTTGATGTGAGAGAGAGCGGCATTCATGGGGTTGGGGTTGGGGGTAGAAGGGTCGTGGGGGAGGTGGGAATGGGGATAGAGCAGCAGGTCGAGGATGCCGCAGGAGCCGAGGCGGACACGGTTGTCGGAGGTGACGAGGATTTTTGTGGGATCGATCATGCGAACGGGGTGGCCGGCGTCGTGGATTGTTTTGATGGCGGAAGCGATCTGGACGATGTAAGACCAGAGGGTGCGTTCAGGGATGAGAGAAGGGGTGTCTGGAAGGGAATTGGTAAAATGGAGATCGTAGAGGGTGATTGCATTGGGATAGTATACATAGGCGACGACGAGTGCTATGCAAGAATGAATAAGAGAAAGAAAGAAAGTAAGACACGTACAGTGGTCATTGAAGGCGGTAGTGGTAAAAGCCTCGTGAACGGGGACGATGCTGGGATGACGAATGCCAGTCCAGGACTCGATAGCGGAGAAAGCGGACTGGTGGATGAGACGGTAATCTAAGCAGGGAATATGAGGAACCAGTTATGGAAGACAAGGCAAAAGTGCGTACTCTCAACACGCCTGAGGGCATATGGCGTACCATCACTAGTACGGACAGCTCTGTACACGGACGAGTACCAGTTGCCTAGTTTACGACGATCAGGGCTGGGTAGAAGTGGTTCCAAGGGGACAAAAGAATGATACCCCTGGCACTCGGTGGGGAGGGTGGTGGTGGTGGTGGTGGTACCAGGGGGTGCTACGGTGCGGATAGACTCGCTGTGGGCTTGGAGGGTATGGCGAAGTTGGTCAGCAGAAGGAATAAAGTGAGAAGGGGCGTTGGTAGTAGTGAGGGGCTGACTGGGAGTGTATAGAAGATAATTGAGCTAAAGTACAGCTCACTGAGACGAGTGTGTCTAGAGGAAAACGGCAAGGAGTACGCACAGGCTGACGCAGAAAAGGCGCGGGGTGGGTGTACCAGGCGTCTTTGTAGTCATACATGGCCTGTGCGTTGTCGTTGTCGTTGTCGTCGTCCTGAGCCGCAGCACCACGGGGCACAAAGACGGGTGCGCTGGCGACGAGGGTCGGTTGTTGTTGTGTAGGGTGATGATACGCACAACCCTTGTCCTGAAACTTGCAATGGCCATAGATGACAATGTTCCTGCATTGTCGGGGAGTAGGTACAGCAGCAGCAGCAGCAGCCGTGGTAGATGGAGGATGTGCGGCCGGTTGCGAGATGCGCACGGACGTCGGCGATGGCCTCGCAAAGAACGCCATGGGGGAATAGGGATGGGATTCTGCGTGTAAAGAGCATCTCGGCATCTCGGCATTTCGGCATTTCTTACCTCGGCATCTCGGCCTCTCCTTAATCTCCCCTTCCCTCCCCCTCGGCATCTCGGCCTCTCCTTAATCTCCCCTCTCCCCTCTCCCTCGGCCTCTTCATGGCTCGCTTCGCTGCACGACTCTCCCAGGCGTTGTTTGATTTTGTCGTCCAGCTCCTTCCTCCAGACGCCGAGCTCGCTATCAAGGACGACGTGCGCCTCCTCCTCCAGCGTCTCCTGCGCACGGTCCAGCCCAACGCAATCCTGCTGGCATTTGGCTCCACCGCCAATGGCTTCGCTCTGTGCAACTCAGGTTTTTCTTTTTCTTTTTCGGTTTCTTTTCTCATGTTTTCTATGCAGACATGGATCTCTGCTGTCTCGTCCCCTCGCTTCAGCGCCTCAATGCCTCTGATCTCGTCACAGAGTGCGCCAACCTCCTCCAGCACGGTCCGTCCTTCTCCGTCCTTTCCACCATCCTCCTCCCTCCCCCCCCGCTAATCTCTTCCAGAAACAAACTTCCACGTCCTCCCCCTGCCCCATGCACGCATCCCCATCGTCAAGCTCTCCCTCGACCCTGCCCCTGGCCTCCCCTTTGGCATCGCTTGCGACATTGGCTTTGACAACAGGCTCGCCATCGAGAACACTCGTCTCCTCTATTCTTATGCAAAATTGGATCCCACTCGTGTCAGAACCCTCGTCTTGTTTCGTACGTCCCCTGTTCTCGGAGTTTGGGACCCCAACACTCACCGTCTACTTCAGTCAAGATCTGGAGTAAACGCAGGTGCGCCAGCGCCCTAGTACTTATACTCACTACTACTAACCCCCCAACCAGAAAAATAAATTCACCCTACAAAGGCACCCTTTCTTCCTATGGCTATGTCCTCCTCGTCATCTACTTTCTCATCCACGTCAAAAACCCTCCCGTCCTTCCCAATCTCCAGAAAATGCCTCCCCCTCGTCCCATCAACACAGAGGAAACTACCCTCAACGGCTACAATGTCTGGCATGTCGACCCCATCCCCTCCCTCCTCCTCCCTTCCACTCATCCCCTCTCCCTCTCAGGTTCTTTGACGACACAGACCTCCTTGCCCAGCGCTGGCACTCGGAAAACTCTGAATCCGTCGCCCAGCTCCTCATCGACTTTTTTCGCTACTTTTCAAGAGACTTTTCCTACAACACCGGCGTCGCCAGCATCAGAATGGGCCTCATCAAAAAGGAGGCCAAAGGCTGGGCCTCAACCACCGATGCATGTCTTGCCATTTCCCCTTCATGCCCCTCTACTCCACTCACCTATACCCCCAACCAGTTTTCACATTCCTCGTCCAGAGGTCCTCTTCCCACCGACAGAAATAGGTTTTGTATCGAAGACCCTTTTGAAACAGACTACAACGTCGCCAGATGTGTCACTAAAGACGGCTTGTACACCGTACGTTAGTCCGCTCCTTCCCTCGACCCTCGACCATTCATCTCCCTTTCTTTCTTCAGATCCGAGGCGAATTCATGCGTGCATCCAGAATCCTCGCTACCCGTCCAGAAAGACCCACCGTCGCTCTAGCTGATCTCTGCCAAGAACGACGAGTAGAAGATCTAGTCATCGCTCCAACTCGTGCCTCTCGCAGACCCTATCCTGCCCTATCAAGAGGCCAAGACAGAGATTCCTTTTTCGAGCCTGCCCCTGCCCTATCCGTGCCCCTCGTCATCAAGGACCCTAGGCACACTCTTCATCCACCCCCAATCATTCTCAATGACGCATCGAGGTCGAGATCCCCCTCCTTACCTTCATCCACGCCCCAAACTTCTTCTTCACCGACCAGCCACGACATCCCCGCTACTCCTCCGATCCCACTTCCTATCCAAGCCTTGCCACCACCCCCTCATATTGCGTCCCATACGCACATGTTACCTCAACGATCTAAATGGACGTCTCCCCCACCAGAAGATGCTTCGTTTGATGATCGAATTGTGTATGAGCGTCAGTTGGATAGAAGTTTGGAGTTGGGGACGAGGAAGGGTGGGAGGCATTCTCAGAGGCCTGGGTCTGGATTTGAGAGTGCGAGTGCGAATGGGGGTGGGACCAAGCGAGACGAGGATGAATCGGTACTAGTGGAAGATGAACCTGGACAACGAGAGAGGAGTTGTTTTTTGAATGATCATTCACATCGACAAGATACAACGTATCGATCTCAACAACGGTCTTTGTTTGGGCAAGAGTATGTTTTTTCGGGCATTGGAATTGATGAGATGTGGTTGACCTTTTTGTGTCTAGCTCTATGACTTGTCTGACAACGAATGCTGGAATGGTTCATGATCATGATACAACAGAGTCGTTACCACCACCACCACCACCACCATCATCACCGTCTTTAGTTAAATGCCAATGGAAAGAAGGGGAGGCTTCAACATTGTCATCGCCTTCTATCGCGACGACGTCTATGGGTACTACGCCTTTAGCGAATGTTACGGGTATAGGATCTGTGACTTGTTCACCTAGATCCGAGGGGTATATGGGTACTAGGGTGCATCAACAACAACAACTCGATCCGTACATGGGTACGAATGTGAATGTGAATGTGTTGGGTCGAGTTGGTGGGTTGTATAGGCGATCGTCGTCTTCGTCGTCTTTGCATTCCACGAGGGGACAACAGCAGCAGCGACTACCACCACAACCGCAATGGATTTCGAGTCCGAATTCACCTTCTTCATCTTCACCTTTGTTGGGAATGGAGAAGAAGAGTGTGGTTGAGGATTCGTCCTGTTTGCAAGATCTGCAAGTGGTACCACCGTCATTATTGCATTCGATGAGAGAGACGTATAGGGGACCGTCGTCGTCGTCGTCGTCGTCGTCCCTGGGTATACAACAACAAGGAGGATCGTTGAGGTTAAGTCAGATGTTTAGAAATCGACATCGTTATCATCATCAGTATCAGTACCATCATCATCCACAACAGCAGCAACAGAGTCATTCGAGGGTTGTTTCTGGTAGTGGTGGATATAGTGGTATGGGTGTGGGTGAAGAAGGAGAAGTGTTTTATCAGACTAGTGGTGGTGGTAGTGGTGGTCATACTATGAGTGGAGGTGGGAAGTCACCGAGGTTGTCAACAAGTGGTGGTGGAGGAGGAGGAGGAGGAGAGATGAGCTATGGAGGTGTATCACCTTTGTTGACG
>Ga0157368_1000388_pt1 | contig 20684 bp, 22 predicted proteins | sample AttbisABBM3_FD_113146 | JGI IMG/M metagenome (GOLD analysis project Ga0157368, IMG submission 113146) | Fungus gardens microbial communities from leaf cutter ant in Botucatu, State of São Paulo, Brazil - Atta bisphaerica ABBM3 | ecosystem: Host-associated > Fungi > Mycelium > Unclassified ...
GGAGCATCCTTCCAATTAGGATCATTGTCCACAGGGATGATACTTGGGCCAGGAACAGGCGAAAATGTTTGGCCAGGTTGAATTGTACTGGAAGGAGACCTCAGAGATGAATGGCCTCTTTGGTGAATTCATCTTGAGTGTTATGGTTCATTTGGCAGATAAGCCATCTGGTCACTGAAACATGAGATCATATTGAAGAGTGTTCCAAGAGGTGAGACCAGAGTTGAAGAGTTACAATGAGAGAAAGCCATTTGGACTTTGAAGTGCAAGGTACAAGTTGAATTGCAGACAGAACTGCAACAGAGGGCTTAGCAGGCAGAACTGCTCAGAGGTGATAGCAGACTTGGGAGTCTGATAATACTGTCAGGCACAGTTTACACTGGGGTGGAAGTCTGCAGAATGGACTCAGAGATGAGCAGACTTGTAGAACAACCTTGGCTTCAGCTTATATGCTATGCTGTCTGTCTGCCACATAATTACAACTTCAGATGATAGGAAGAAGTCTGAGGTGAGAGTGAGTACTGATTGTTGTGTTGCCATTGAATACTGGAGATCAAGTTCAATAAGAGTTATCTTCATCAATTATCAGACTAGCAAATTACAGTGTAACTACTAATCTTATATACAAATGGATAGTATAGGAGATACTCATGGTTTCAGTGGTAAAGCCCCTATTACCCTGAGCAGAGGTTTTAGTGTTGAGACACTGACAAGAATAACTCCATCATAGAAGACAGAATACCCGGATGGTTGCAACACTGCCATAAGACATGTTGCAAGAAAGGTGGCCACCATGGAAGGCGGGCTTGTATGTTTTGGAGATGATTTCACTGTGGGGATGTTATTTCTGGATGGGTGGACTTGCATATGACAGAAATAAAAGTTCATGAAATTGGAATGGGATTTGTACCAAGTGTGAAAACTTGTATAAGAAGTGTAGAGTTATAGACTTTGTAAAACAATCTTGGCTTCAGCTTATGTGCCACACTGTCTGTCTGCCATGAAATCACAACTTCAGAAGATAAATGGAGTTCAAGAGAGTGAGTTCTGATAAGAAGTGTATTTCCATAAAATACCAGAGTTTAGTATTCAATGATATTCAATTATCAGACTGAAGATTACAGTGTATCTACCAGTCTTTAAATACAGAGTATTGTAAAGGAGAACTCAGGTATCTCATAGTATAGCTCTGAGTGAATGTTTTAGTAATAGAACACTGAAAGGAGTTTGGAACAGAAGAACTCTATTGTGGAAGACTGAGTCTGGAAAGAAATGAACTCTGCTATGAAAAACTAAGTACTTGTGGGGTTTTGACAGAGGATAACATTGCTGTGGAGAATAAGCTATAGAATAACACCACCACAGAAGACAGGCTATTGTTAGGATTGGACTTGGCATATAACATTCTTACAGAAATCTCAATATTAAGGATAATAGGATTTTTATTGTTAAACGTAAGTAACTTTTTTCCTTATGGGTTACAAGCCTTCCATTTTATAAATAAGTTGGAATAGTAGTAGTATAGGTAGGAATAGCAAAAGCAGTAATAGTAGAGTCTTTGGTAATTTCATCAAAATAACTCCTCTAACTTTTAATCATATAATAGATTATAATATTAAGACAAATAGAGAGAGAAGGAAATTTTGAAAAGTTCATAAATGAAAATTTAATTAATTGATCTGTGAAGGGCAGTGATCCATTTCAACATATATAATAAAGAACCTAGAAGAAATGTAGGACTTTGTGGTAACAAAGCTTACATTACAATCCAAGTATGATAGTATTTATTTATTGTTATATACTACCAATGGTGTTAGTCGCTGTCTATTGATCTTGTAATAAATTTACAAAAAAGCAAATAGCCCTTGATTGCTTCTTTCAAAACAGATAGTAAGTAGTGGTGAAATTGAATTTCTCCATAATAAAAAAGGTTCTTATGGAGTAAGATTAACAAGACTTTTTGTTGATGGTGGTGTGAAAAACTGAGTTAACGGACAAAAGGTGGATGATCGACGCCCTCCCGCTCATTCAGGGCCATCAAAGAAAGAGAAAAGAAAAACAAAGTAGATCGTTTGTGAAGGCTGAGGTTGGGTGACGTCTCGAGGGACGAAATAATAGATCATAACAACAACCCATTATCCGAATGCCGTTAATAGAAAAAAAAATCCCTGCCAAGAGTGGAACCCTTTTTTGTAGGTACCAGAGATCGCAATTGTTATGACGACTCAGACCCAGGGCAAACACATGGATTTTAAGTAATTAAGTGTGGCATGCGGCACTGATTCACGTTCTTGAGAGTGATTTGGCAGAGGGGCGGGTAAGGCGTGTTTACATACAGAAGTGGAGAAAAGAAGAAGAGAGTGCAGGACGTCAGTGGCAATAGAGTAATACGTAGTTCCTGAGGAGAGGAGTAAGGCCCTTGACAAGTGGAGGTATACTATAGCTCAAGATATAGGAGGGAGTATGTAGGAACAAGAGCAAGTCTAAGATAAAATGGTTCGGTTCGGTTGGGAGTTCCCAGGGGATAATTGAACGAGTTGATCCGGATAAATTGTTTTTGTTTTTGCCATATCGGGGATGACGGTCCTTTTCAAGTGCAGATTTTCCTGTTGCGACCGTCCTCGATGGCAGGGTTCTTCCGCAGAAAGTGGCGGAATGACACTGACAAGACGCAGAGCCCGTCACCGGCGCCGAGTCCAGCACGGACGCATGGCCGGCTGAGCACAAGCTCTGGGGTGGTAGTATCTGGGCCAATGTCGCTGTCAGCGTCGCGGCACGGGCGGAGAGAAAGTGATCCGTCGCCTGGGGAGGGGGAGATCGACGAGGTGAGTTCTGTTTCTTGCTTCGGATCGGCCTGTCGTCAGATTCGCAGATTAGCCTTTGGATCTCACCTCCCTTGCTATAGAATTTCGGCGACAGTTTGTTCAGCGAGGATGTGGTGAGCTTGAGCCTACCATAACCCTTCATATACTCATTCTCCTGCACAAGCCCCCCATGGGTCTCAACTTCAGCTCCGTTGACTCCTTTACTCTCTCCTACAACCCTGTCTCGACACCAAAAAAACCTTCTACCAACCCCGTAGCACCTAATAGACCCAAAATCTTTGCCGTCATGGACAGTGCAAACGGATTTTCATCGTCCTTTGGTCATTCTCCTCCAGAGAAAGCATACCCTTCCCCCCCTCCTGAACGTGTAATGCCTTCACGTTCTGCTCAGCCGCATTCTCAGCTCCCGCAGCCACAACAAGCACAGCTACTGCATCCGCAGCACCAGGGACGGCAATTAACATTAACTACTACCGGTGAGTCATTTCCTATCCATTCATGTCATGTCGCCTCGCGCTAATCGGCTACCTCAATCATTCACACTGACCTCGTTTGATGGAATGCGTTGCCTCGTCTTGGTTCTAACTTGGTTTGGCGTTGGTTGCTTTGGGCTCGGGTTTCACTTGATACGGTCAGGTCCATCGAGGCCCCCGTCGTCGGCTCTGAATAAGTCATCAACAAGATTACTCAACAGATTAGACCCATCATCATCGAATCTGCAAAGTCGTGGAATGTTGACATCTACTGCTAGTCCTGCCCCGCCACTGTCTATGATGAAGACTACCGCAAATACTGTCCCCCCTTTACCTACTACCGGAAATAGAGTGCCACCAACTCCTTTAAAGCCGCGAAATTCGCTTGTCGCGTCTTCTCCAATAATGACGGTATCAACGCCCTTGCGACCCAAGACTAGGCTTTTATCCACACGACGTGGAACCTCGCATATTCATGACCCTTATACAGGTACCAAGATGAATGTTAATGGTGAGTTTTTGGAATACTGCCAAGAGAAATTGAATGATGAATGCAAATTGCCACCACCACAGGAATGACTGTTCCAGACACGCCTCACTCCTTCAATACCACGACGATGATGACTTCAAGAACTAGTCGTGGTGATACCATGAATGGGGACGCGTCGCCCTTTGTACAGGTGACGGGGGTCATGATGAATGGAAATAGAAATTCATTAATAAATACGTACGTATCTTATACCGTCCAATCATCACTCTTATTCATTTCATTTTTCGTCGTGGTGCGCTCATTGTTTTTTTATCAAATCGATCAATATTTTTATTGCGTCCGCAAGCCCAAATTCTGGTTCTAGATTCTCTGGTGCTGGCGCCGAGTTGGATAGTGACCGGGGTGATCGGAATGGTAGACAACAAGATCTGTTTGAAGGAATTGGGCGAAGGAGTGATCAAGATTTTGTTGACGGAGCTTCTATGTCTGCTTCTACCTTCACGACTACTACTGTCAAGGTTACGCCGAGGTTTACCATGTCTCGTGGTCTAGACGAAGCGAGCGCTTCATCAATGCATGATTTACCTTCTTCTAACAAGGACAAAGACGAAAGTCAAGGCGAGAAGGAGAAGGAGGAAAGGGAGAGGGATGCCAAGGAGAAGGAAAAAGATAAAGAGCACAGAGATAAGGAAAGAGAACGCGAAGAGAGGAGAGAGAGACGTAAAGAGAAGGAGAGAAGGAGAGAGGAAAAGAAGCAAAAGAAGGAACTGTCCAAGACTTCAATTTCCAAGTCGGATGGTGCGAAGAGATCGATGAGTGGTCCTGTTGTCAGTGAAGAATTGCTTAGGGCTGCAGGGGTTGCTGTGAATGAGATTGGAGACATTCCGGATGCTGATGGTGACGTTGATGAGAGTAGAAGGATCGTATCTCAATTCCAGCGAACGACGATTATAACGGAAACTGAATCATGGTCTCGCCACGAGGAAGCTACCGAGAACGAAGAAAACGAACAAGGATCTAAATTCGAAAACACCTTTGAACAACTCATGCTTACACCACATCCCCTCATCACTGATCTCCTCTCCCGTGAAAAACGTCGTATCAATAAAAAGGGCGCCTTTACATTGGCAGATTTTGTGTCTGATGCTGAACTCTTGCAGTTGCTGTTAGAGTATTTGACCTTTTATGACTGGTCCTTGCTTGCGAGCGTATCGAGGGTGATTAGAGTTGTGATGGTGCAGAAGAAGGATGTTCGGGAGGAAATTTTGGAGAGATATCTAAGTGGGACCATTGGATATCAACGGTGGTCTTGGGATGAACCTGAACCATTGAGTTTGTCGCTTCAGGTGTGCTTTTTCCCTCCCTCTTGACGGTTAAGAGTGATTCGATAGCTAATGTATTGAGCAGGATTTGAGTGATTATATGAGAGGCGTATCAACCCCGACGCATGAATATGCACGAATTGCGAATATCTATGTTCAATCGCTTTCTGTCCATCCTCATGCTCGTGATCCGAGCATTTTGGATACTGTACGAGCCTTGACGGCTGCTACGAGGGCGTATACAAGAGTTGTATTACGTCTTCGTGCTCAAGCGGAGAAAGAAGAAGCGGTGTATCTTACTATGATCAAGAAACAACAAACTATGAACGCGAGCACGGTTGCAAATGGGAGTCCGTACTCGTCATCATATAAATCTGAAATATCAAGCCGTGCACCTTCGCCTACATATTCATCCTTTTCCCATTCGCAACATCATTTACCACAGTCCAGAACACATTCCCCTTCGTTACCTTCTCTTCCTAAACAACAGCGACGACAAGGCATCACGTTCAAGTCACCTTTATTCCGGTTACGTCGTGCACCACTCTTACGAGTGTTTGTACCCTCGCCTGAAGGGGATTGGTTGAGTGATAAGAGTGTATTGGAGTGTGAAGCAGAGTGTAGGAAAGCTGGTATTTCCAAGTTGTTGAGGATGGGAGACGTGGTTTGGGATATTGCGGTTGGAGATGAGGGGAATGTTGGGAGATTAATTTGGGATGGGAGTTACCTCATTGTGAGTTTTTCGATTTTTCTATTCCCAGATAGAAGAGTGATGAATTGATGATATGGAAGGATTTGGATTATACGTATTCGTCGACGGGGGAGTTACCAAAGTATATGCCGGCATTAGCGTTCCCTCCGTCGTATTTCCATCGAGTGATACGGCCTGGATCGACGAGTAGTAATCCTATTGTGCAAATTGATTTGACTCCGTGGGGAGAAGAAATTGCGGCGAACTTGCAGTTGCTACAGGATCGTGTGCGAACGGAAACGTGAGTGTTGATTTCTTTTTTGCTTCTATTGACGTTAAAATTGTTTTACTTACGTTACTTTATCATAGGCCTCAGGGAGCGTATCACAACGTGGTACGATGGGTACATCGATCATCATTTTCGATTCGTCCGCCGAGTAGACAACCGTCTGTTCGTACTCCTTCATTATCATCCATGCGTGGACATGTGAATGCAAGTCTGCCAAAGGTACCAAAAATAGGTAAGATACCTATACCAGGGACGGATGATTTATACGTTCATCCGGGATGGTATGGGACGATTGTGGTTGAGACGGAAGGGACGAATGAATCGTTGGCGGATTTACAAGATCGATGTGGACCTGGTATTTTTCCTCCCCGTGTGCGTGGTGCGCATGCGACTGTGGCGCAGGCGCAGGTGGAGAATAGGAAGGTGTTTAGGATAATGAGAGAAAGGAGGTGTGTGGGTTTTCCTGTTTTTTTTTTGAATTGTGCTAATGTGCATATCATATGATTGATTCGTTTTTTTTTCTAGTCGTCCTGGAGAGATATGGATCAAGTGTGTCAGTGTCAAAGAACGGCTGCTGTAACGATTATTAACCCCACCTGCTCCCCCTTGGATATTCTTTCTTCCGTTTCGTCTTGACTTATATGGTTTTCTGCTACAAATTATTAATTCTATGTAGAGGGTATGGATGTACTGATCAATTGTAATGATTAGAGCTTGATGTGAATGGGCCAAGTTCCTATTGGGTAGCGCTCAAATAAGGGGTTCCAAAGTTTGGTCAGCCTTCCCCTCCTCTTTTTTGCTTCACAGGGAGATTTCTCTCTCTTTCTCAAAAGGGGCATGCATGTGGGTGATTTACCTGACCACTCCCCAAATCAACCAACAGAACTCGATATTGAAGAACTGGAGAAGGATACAATTTATGCCGTACTCAGTTATCGTGGTGATTTTGCTTCTTGGAATTGGGGATTTTACGTTCCGGATCCTTCGAAATCGCCAATTGGATCATCTGGTACTATCTTTCATGTCGTCAATGAATCGGCGTCACCCCCAACATCACCGTCGTCATCAACCGTGGTTGGAAATGAGTGGAAACTTGAAGTAGTAAGAGAAAGAGATATTATCTCTTGGCCACTTCTAGTGGCTATTGTCGAGTTGGCAGATGTTGGATTTTTGGGATGTGAGTATGAAGAACTTGTTGGGAAGGATACGTTATTGCCTTTGTTTGAGAGTGTTCATATACCGAAGACTGTGAACAAAAGCGCTACTGCTTTACAGCAACAGCAGCTACAACAATCATCTTCATCTTCATCACCGCTGCCACCACCACCACCACTGTCAACACTGTCAACACCACCACCACCACTACAACAGCAACAGCCACAATCACAATTGTTGACAGAGTTTAGTTCGAGGATGTGGTTTTTGGATGCAATCTTTGTGTTACATGATTGTGGGATGTTACAGTGTGATGATGTCTGGTTATTGGAGAGAGAATTGAGAAGATGTGCGTTTAAAGCGATGGGGAGATATTTGGATAACCGAGGTGTGTCTTTTTAAAGTTTTGTTCCGATTTTTGATTAGAGATGTTTTTTAGGATGGACAGCTTATAAAGCAGAACGGTGTTCTTGATTTTGAGGGCATTAAAATCGTTGCTGTAGTAGTGAAACTGTCGTTTTGCTTTGTTTTACTTAAACGGTTGCTGTCTGTTCTGTTTTTTCCTGGTCTACTAACACACATTTTTTTCTGGGTTTTTACTGACTTGTCACCCACCACTTTAGCTGGGATGTTGTTCTCTCTCAATTCATTGCATATAGACATTTGTTGTATGTTGAAAAGTGCTCACTAAGTGCCCTTCCTTCCGCCTTCTGTATCCTCCTTTTTTCCGGCCGCTCTGAGGTTCATGTTTTTTTCTATTCATGGACACACTCGACCATGTCACACACGTATCCCTCATTTTTCTGCTTCTGCCGTTCGTGGATTGTGATCGGCTTTTACGGAAAATCTCACCCCTATCGAGCTATGGTAGGTGTACTGCTTCAACAAAGAGTTGCTGGAGAGTTGTTGGAGAGCTGTTGCGCCCCCTTATTTTATCCTTATAGTAAGGAATGTGGCCCCTTTTTTGTGGAGAGCATCCTTTAATTGATCTCTGATGCCACGGTTTGGTTCAGGTTTCAAAACGCTCAAAGATTATCTTCATCTTGTATCATTTCATTGCTAAATGAACTCACCCTTCTGTCATTCACAACTTGAAGGTTAGCTCCTATGGTCCATGAGCTAGATAATCAAGTCCAGCATACCAATTTTCTCACAACATTCTTCCAATGCTAGATTTTTCGAACCCCAATTTATAACGCTGAGCAAGTGCTATGCCATAATCGACTATTATCCCCGCAGGATCTACGAATAGAGCGTCTCGTGAAATCTCGAACAAGAATCACAGATATGAATGAAAAGGACAATGTGACCGTTCATATACAGATATGCGTGTGTATGTCGTACATGATTGGGCAGTCGAGAATGCGACACCTGGTCCAGTAACTCAGTCATAAACTATAGGATAGATCAGGATAGATATAGGCATGAGCTTCGAAGTATGCTCCTACTCGGACTTCATAGATGGGTTAACGTAGTCCATGTCGAATCTTCTGATGGGAATTTTGGTACTCCCGAACATCTTCTGATATAATCACCTGTCAGATGAGATCATTCTACATTGTGTAGCTTGACCTCCCTTGGTCTAGTCCGGAGTCCTTTCTTACTCACCTTCTCTATTTCTTACCTCGTTGCCGAAGCATTTTGTGTATAAGCCTGTAGATAGATAGACACCTTGTACATCAGGTTGTAATCATTAATGTTTCTCTGTCTGTTTTTCACTCGTATATAGATTGAGAGGGTTACTGTCTTTGAACAGCTCAGAGATACAATTGGCAAAAGTATTCTGACAAACTCCTCAAGAGAAGACTCTTCCATTTTCAGGAGCGGCACACAATGGGAGACCCAAGTAAATTCGATCTCTATAAACAAGATAAGTTCTATCTCTTCCCGCATCTCCCCAGAAAGACGAGTATGGGTGCGTCGAACGTTCTCATCGGACATTAAAATTCCCTACCCTGGGCTAGAAGCCAGACTGATATCAAGCTCGTAGTTTTCGGTGGGATTATTAAAAGCCTGTCGAAGACTCACTGAAGTGCCAATAACGTGGAATTACGTGAAGACGTGTAAATGCACAAGAGTGAGGGTAAGGGATAATACATATGGGTATGTCTATATCGTGAGTATCTACATGTCTATGTTTATTTGACTATCTTTAGATTTACAGAAGCAAGTCAATGTTTTCGAGCCTATTCAAAAGTCTGTGATCAATAATAAGAAAGATGAAGTTGGAGAACCATCCCTGAATAGAGACTATAGACCGGGATTTGAAGCAAGTATTCGTTGCGAGAAGACCAGTAAAAATATCATCTTACAGAAATGACAATCGATGGATGGGCAGACGCTTTGCAGTGGTAAGGTGCCCACTGGTAAAGACAGTGGTTTCAGCAATGATTAATCACTGTTGTACTGAGTCTAACGTAAGCGGATAGCTCCGCATGTGCTCGGGATGGATTCACCACACAAACAACCCATTGAGAATAGTCAGTTCCTTGATCTTGATACACAGTTTCCCGGAGAGGCTAAGATTGTTGGTGAATTTTTCGCGATGAAAGGATCTTCCGACAAAATGAAGGTCTATTGCACATCCACTTTCTAAGAAAACAACCTCGAAGTGAGATTCTGGGCGACTAAATGTGGTCGGATTGATGATGCAAAGAACTTGATGGAGTTCCAAGTACAAAGTGTCTACCTTATATATACTGGGCCATTTCAATGGTCTATACTACATAGACCTAGCCTATCCTAAAGAGCATATGTTATCTATAAGGTTAATATATAATAAACATACTGTATAACATCATCATTCTAGAACCTTTTTGTGTTCTTCTGCGTGATATGTGACTATGTAACTGTGATAGTGATGTGTGACAGATATAAGACACAGTGTCATGTTATGTGATAGTTTGTGACATTTACATTAACCCCTAAACATCATTGAAAAATGTCCCAGGGAGGATTCGAACTTCCGGCTTCTCGGAGCAGACAAACCACAACGAGATGATTTGACCACTAATCGACAGGGACAGATAAAAGTGTTTACTCTTCAAATATCATGTCAATTGGAGTTATCTTTGACAACCCGACCCCATTGAGCATCCATTATCACAGCTAGTATAATATACCAATGAACGACCAGGCAAACCAATATTCTACATTTCAATCACTGTAGATGTCCACTCAATTCAAGATGTTGTTTGAGGGCCTATAAGGTTGGAATCGGACTGGATGCACCGAAATGAACGAACAACCACAAACCTCTACGGACAAGAAAAATGCGTCACACTTCTCTCTCCCATCTTTCCTCCACAGACACATATATACACCTATCTCCCCACTGACTGTCTCCTGCTCCGTCTCTGCTGTTGCCGGCTCATCATTTAACATAGGAACAACACTGGGCTCCAAATCTGTTTCCATTTCTCTTTGCGACTCCTCCAATACCCTTCTCAGTCTCTCCAATTCCTCCTGCTTTGTTCTCTTTTCTGCTATCAGCACCTCATTTTCTTTGTCCCTTTCCGAAACCAATTTCTCCAATACATCAATCATACTTCTAGCCCTCTCAAACATATCTTCAAGATGGGAATTTTTAGTCTCCAGTTCTGTACAGCGTCCCTCAAGCTCAAGGTGTTCAGCAGCCCGTCTTCGTATTTCATCGTCCTGTGTTCGCTGACTCTGCTCAATGAGGAACGTGGTAACTCGTTTATGATACTCTGTTTCCTCTTCGAGTTGCTGGACCCGCGCCTCGTACATGGTACGAACATTGGCAATACCAGTACTAGCTTGTGACTCGGCCACTTCAGCACGTTCCTGGAGCTCCATGTTTTGTGCTCGCAAATCATCTACGAAGGATGAGGCACGGAGATACTGTTCTCTAAAAACCTCCGCATTCTTTTCAGCAAATGCTGTTCGATTTTGCTCAGCTTTGAGAGCTCTACTCTCCTCTAATAGCCTTGGATCATCTTCCTTCCAAGATATTGCTGTGCTGTCACGAATCACTTTTTCTGTCTCAGAGACCTCCAACACCGAACGAGCAGATGTGACAAGATTTTGGAGCCGAGAAATTTCCCCTGAATTCTTGTTGAGCAGATTCATGACGGAGTCGGTATTTTGATCGTAAACTCCTTGGTCAGACTAAATCAAATATTCAGCATAAACTATGTAAAGACAGAGTAAAAGGCCCGTACTACTGTTTGCGACGGGAATATGGATTCTTCCTGTCCCTCCTGGAGCCGAGAGGGAGGCATCGTAGCAGGAGCGACAAGCATATTATCTAAGGATGGGCTTTGTGAATGCCGTTGAACCGGAGAAGGTTGAGTGGGAAGGTCCGGTTGAACCGACTCTTCACGAGACATGTTCAATACAAGACCTGATGACTGAGATTTGATTAATCCGTTGTATAGCAATCAATCTCCGAGAGGATTTACCTTGGATGCTATCTCCGGGGAAGTAATTATTTTCACTGCTTCCTCGTCCCCATCGAACGCAGGAACTTTCGAGTCTGGAGGTACACCGGGATACACCCAGTCATCTTCCGCATCAAGGCGTTGTCGCAGTTCCATGGTCGCGTCCTGCGCCCGGCTTGAATCACATTTGGGTGATCCACTCATACCATCACCGTAATCCAAAAACGAATCCGCAAACTCCAGTGTTGGAGAAACAGTCCCTCGCTCCACCTCAGTAGTCTTTTTTTCAACCGATCCAATACTGGGACTACGCTTTCTTCCCTTCTCAATGATAGATGCGAGAGAAAGCTTCGTTTGGGTGAAAATGCCGTTTTGCTTGGAACGTTTGGCTGCCTCAGCCAATGCAATACCTTTGTGAATCACATCAGTCGCAGCTGGCGGCACCGAAAGACTACCATCCACGGATGACTCAGTAGCTTCCTGCGATGTCAAAATTGGTTTCTTGACAGGGCGGTGAGACCTATGAGGAGAATCAAACTGTTCGATGGAGCTTTCATCTCCTTCACCAGTTATCTCAGCACTCCCGACGGTCGAAGAAGGAAGATTTGCAAATTTGGAGGGAGAAATTTGCGGGATAGGGCGTAAAGGCTTCCTTTGTTGCGGCTGCGGTCGAGGACTGACGGACCCAGATCTGTCAGGAGGAAGAGGTGAGGCAATAATGTCAACGGCAAGAACATTTCGCCTGGATCCTGGGGTGCGGGGCTTCATTTTTGAAACCAACGAGGTCTTGGAGGGTGATCGTGCCACCTCAGAATTACGCTGCCATGACTCTTGCGATTCCTCGACCTCAGTCTCGGGTACGATCTCAGGCTCAAGTGCGCGACCTTTGCCTTTAGAAATGACCGGCCACACAAGGGGCGGAGGGGTGGAAGGGGAAGAAGACTGGTGATGGAGGGAAGATCGAGCTTGTGCATGTGATGGGGATTTGGCATTTGGTTCGGGAAGAGGGTTATCTGCGTATTCAAGAGCACTATCCTCATCCTGCTCTCCTGCATCACATCCGCCGGTGAGAACATCCTTATTTCCGTTGATGCTCTCTCTTTTCATCGATTTAGGGGAAATAGAAGTAGAATGGGGTGAGCTAAGTGGAGAGGGGGGCGTAAGAGGTCGTGAAGATTTGAGCGGAGCCCTGGCTCGGGGTTTCGGCAGCAAGAAAGGACTGTTGGGAACCGAAGAGGATGATCTCGATGTTTCTGAGGGTGGGGATGAGTAGGAGATTCGATCTTTCCTGTCTTTTGGCTGGACACGTCGATTTGTTGACGGTTCATAGTATTTCAACTTCTTCGAACCGCTGATCTTGCCATTACGAAACAATTGAACGAAAGACGCAGCGCTTCCTTCTCGTATAGGTCCTTCGAAGCCTTCGGCTAACCGAGTGGAGTTGTAGGTTACATCAACTGACCTCACGGAAACCGGAGAAAGAATCGTTGGCTGTGATCCAAATAGTTTGTCTTGTGAGGACTTGGAGTACAGTCTAGATTTTTCAGGCCTCGGCTTTACACGATGTCGGTTGGTATCTGTTTCCTTCTGGTAAGCTTTGGAAGTTATGGAGACGCCTGGACTGGTCAGCTCAACAACAAGTCGCCGCCTTTTCCTCGGTTGGCTTGATGTACCGACCTCTAATGTAGATTTCTGAACGTTATCGGGAGACATAGATTTCTGGTCACGCTCATCGTTCTTCCTCTTGTTCCCGGCAGCGATAGATGCTGACTTGCTGCCTCGTGAAGTGGCACTGTGCGTAATTGAAGAGGGCAATCCATCAGAAGCCTTAGTAGTGGCAGAGGCAGTAGAACCACGGGTCTGAATGACTGCAATGTCGTGCATTAGCTCAAGCAATCGAATGAGAATAATCCTCACATTTGCGATTCGAAAGCCTCTGTTTCTTCTTCTCATCCTTTTTCCGCTTCCATTTAAGCACAAGTGGATCCGTGCAGTCCTCTTTCGGCACCCAATCGAGTGGCCATGGCTTCCCCTTTTCGTCAACACCAGCCCATTGTACTTGATACTTGTTGCCCCTCTCTGCTACAATCGCCTCAACTTCCCACAGGTTTTCTTCGTCACCTTCGCGCTCTTGAAAGCGTGTATTGAGCGATGATACGTCAGAATCGCCGTTCATTGAGGATCGTGGGCGTTAATGGAGAAATCAACAGTTATATAAGCGTGACGCCCATTCCCCTTCAATTATCACATTCATTATTTATAGACAATTCAGCTTGGGAACAACATCTTATTTGACTATATGATAATACTTCAAAACTACCACTCGCCATACACGTATCAATGTATGAATCCCCAACCAACAATTCTTACTATCAGACTTTCATCGAAAATTTGGGGTATCAACTTGCATACAGGTCTATCCACCAGATTGTAACTTCCTTGACTACAATTTAGTGTCATATCAGGAATGAAGATCTTCAGATAGCACCCATGTTTTTTTTACCTATGTTTCCAGTAAATTCCAGTACTGATTGAGCTGCACCTCTGCACCACACTTCTAATATCGATAACAATTCTGGGTCTACCAATCACGTAGTCTCCCATAACAAATCATTCAGCGGCACCTGCAACTGCTTCGCCAAAGCTAGTGTTACTTCGTGAGAGATCGCACTCTTGAACATCGGCGGTCCATCTATTCTATCAGCTTGCGAAGTTCTTAAGAGGAGATGCATTGAAACGAGTTCCATGATCTAGAATCCATCCGAGTGACAGAATTGAGGCCCATGCCATCATGACTCAAAGTAGAAAAGGACATACTGCGCTATGAATACCAACTCTACTAATCTCCATATCGGTGTATTCTCCTGGTATGACAAGTTCTGGCATTGGAAGCCTCGAATCAACGTCATTCTCTTCTAGAAGTGCTCCAAGAATCGCAATCATGCGGTCCAGAGAGTAAGGATTTGGGCCAAGGAGATGTTGTGGGACCTACAGTGTTACATGATGTGAGTGAACGGAAACTTTTTCAGGGGTTGCTTACTTTGGATGGTCCTTTTGCTTTGGTCTGTACCTTCACATTTCTCCGTCTTCGTTTTTTCTCGTCTAGTCCACGGCCAAACATCCGCAGATCAGTTTGAGTAGGATTAGTAGATGCTATGTAAGATGCTATTAAAATGAATTTGGACATCCGTGGTAGCGAGTTGATACTAGATGTATCTTGCTGAAGTTGTACCGACATCATATTTTTCATTGTAGGGGGTTGGAATGGCTGGTTTAAAATGTTTGGATCAGGCTCGTTCGCAGTACTCCAGTCTACAGCGTTCATCAATCGAGGATGAAGTGATTCAAGAGCATTGGTGACACTAGGTGTAAATGCTCGTATGAGCCGGAGACGGGTATCCTCCGTCGGCGCTTTCAGTGCTACATCGTCCGGAGATACTGACAAAAGAAGAGGTTTTATGAAACCTGGCCAACGTGCTGCAGCTATATACGCAAGTTCGTCGATGTCGTGAATGAAAGGGAAGCAGACTTCACAGATCATGGAAATATAGTGGCCGTAGAGCTGACTGAAGGATGAATGGTAACAGTGTGCACGTTTAGATGATGATGCTTGGGCTTGAGCAGAGATTGAAGCAAACCGGGACGAGAGAGTGGTTATGATTTCTGAAGTCAAGAACGACATGAGCGATGGAACAACACAAGTAGGAAAGAGAACACACCGGACTTCGTTAGTGGTTTGACGTCAATATAATACGGCTCGGGTGACGCTCCTAACGCCGGTTTAATGTCCTGCCATTGGGTCTGTGAAATGAAGACCACGGTAATATCAACTTGACTCTGAGAGACGATAAGGTCAGGTTTAGGAAGTAGGAAACAGGACAGTACCAGCTCATTGAGCCGTGACAGAGGTATGATCGAGTCTGGAAGCTTTTCCTTTAGTCGATGGACCTGTTCGATGCTGATCACAAATCGGACGTCTTTTTGTACCAACAGACGTTTATTGACATTATGATAGCGAATCCCATGCAGGAAAGAATCCCAACTGTCATTCCAGCGTTCCAATATGTTAGTACCGGGGTCTAGGCAAGGCAGTGAATTCAGGATGTTATCAAACAGAAGCCTTTGCGAGAAACAAGTAACAGCATCCAGGTGGACATGAAAAATCTTAGGTAAATCGTCAGAGGTGTTGCAGGAAACATCAAATATTGTTTTCTTGAGTACGGTGCTCGTTGTTCGGAGAGAGATGGGGTCGTAGATGTAGACGAACGGTGGTGGGTAGGTGGAAATCAATGTTTGGACCTCTTGAACAAAATCATCGTAGCCAGAAATTGGGACTTCCATGACGCGTCTGCTATCGTCGTAAACGGGTCCGAACTAGTAGAATATCCTCAGAAGCAACCTTGAGAGGTGTTCAAGCTACTTAATTCGAGCCACCCAACGTCAGACTTGTGATCTCGAGGGGACTTCTAGCCACTAATGTAGCCAGATAGGAAGCTTCTTTCTTGATGTTTTTCGCGTGGTGAGGTCAAAAATGTTTGGTACCAGCCGGTACTGTACCAGATACAAATAAACGCAGAAACTTTTCGTCATTCCATTTTGTACGTAATCTTGTCTACCAGCGAACTACACATACAGGTCTAACGCTGTATTCTCTCGTGGTACTTTCTTCCTGATATATAACTTGAGAAAACGAGATTCTGGATACGATCATCATTAGCTGCATTGTAACCGCGTCTTCGTGCCGGTACATCAAGGTGGACAGACTTTGTTGGGGATTGAGAACTTCAGAGTAGTTCTGAAGGCAAAGTCTATATTCCCTCCTTGTAGGGAACTTAAAACCAGGTCGACCTCTGTTCTTGGTTAATACCGTCGTCAGGATGCCAACGAGGCCTTCTAAAGCACCTTCCGAGTCTTCGTCACAAGCATCTCGTTCAACAGCTCATTCGAGGAAATCCTTAAGACACAGAGATCTCCTCAGCCCTACAAAAACTCGTGCATCTTCCATTGTATCATTGACAAGTGGGAGCGCGACCATAAGGCCAGGTCTGAAGACATCCGCCAAAATTAAGGGTGTAATTGGGCAGCCATCTCTATCTTCTACGTCCAACAGAATCCCGGTATCCACCAAATCTATTGCTTCTCGTCGTACCTCTGCCCCTGTACAGATTTTTCCTCAGCTTGACCCAGCATTGTCTACCTTGTCGCGACCTTTTCGGCAAAACACTTCAACATCTAATCCGAGTTCCGCTGTTGGCTCCCCCTTGCCTGCACGTTCGATTTCTATGCACTCCCCAAATGTGACGAAGCTAGTTCCAGAAACAACAGCGAGTGTCTTGACGGTTTCATCCTCACGGTCGCCAGTTGTGTCAATGACACCCCCCCGGCGTCCCCCGCTTCCACAAAGTGCTCAAGCCACCCCAACGCCTATCAGGAAATCTCCTTCTGTGTCCTATATGCTCTCGCCTTCTTCCCCTGCAATTGGTCTTGCCTCATACAGCCCCAAACTCAAATCCAAGCGGTCATTGCTAGGTGTGGGTACCGCTACTCCCCAAAATCCGTCACAGATGACGAAGAAGCATGATACGTCCTTAGGAAACACACCCTCGAAGACACCTATGTCGACTGAGAAGTCGAAGCGCAATATTTCTGATCCAGTTGTCACCCATAGCGGAGGTTCCATGATTGAAGGACTGTCATTGCACACTCTAGACGAGGCGCTTTCTGTCTGGGATGGGGAAGATATGAGCGTAGACCTCATTACAGATGTCAATGAGGGTGATATCGATGAAGAGGTTCGCTCATTGACTGAACCCTTTAGCGCGTTATGACAATTCTCCCTGTAGATGAGCTCGATGCTGGATCATGTCCTTGCTATGCATACACGAAAGATCCTCCACTACAAACGTTTACTAGAACGTGCTCAAGCTTCTGCCGCGGCTCAGCTTCATGCTCTGCAAGTCGAAGTTCGATTGCTTAGAGATAAAACCGGATCACATCCTGAAGGCTACAATTCTCAGCACCTCCAACTCACTGGTGATACAGAAGGCTTCTGTTTTTGTGGGAGTAGAAAGCGTAAAGGCTTTTGGAGCGGCTATCAAGAAGATGAGGATGAGGATATTGGTGATGGTGATATTATGAGAGCTCTCCGTGGAGATGGTAAAGGTTTTTTCAGTGAAAAGGAGATCAGACAAGCTCTGCGAGGGTTTAACCGGGAGGACCGAATGAGACTGATTGCTATTATCCTTGAGTGTCCGTGATTTGATGCATTCAGAGTGTTACTTCTGACACTCTTACTCCAGCATGCCTTCCCGGCGACATCCCTCTACAAATTATCCTTCTTCAGAAATATCTTCGATCGACATTCGATATTATGGGTCACTTGACTCCTGATCTCGCGTTCCGAGTCTTAAGACATCTTAGCGTCAGGGAACTGCTGAGGGTAGAACCGGTAAATTCCTCGATTATGTATGCGACCCTCTTGCCCACGACACTTCACATAGGTTTCGCGGAAGTGGCAAACTATGGTTCATCACCCTTCCATCTGGAGGTTTCATTGTCTAAGCATAACCGCCACTGACCCTTCGCCGATCAAAGCCCCTCCCACATCCGAAGGCTGGTGAGCTTGTCTCTTCCACTATATTTTCTGGATATTGGCCATTAATAGGAATTATAGGGAACCGTTGTACCGCTCGCTCCATCATCGGGAATCAAACTTCCATAATGGTCTACCACAATCGATCCGGTTCCTCATTGGACACACAAATTTTTGCACCACTCTGCTATTACGTGGAAAGAGGCTCATTAGTGGCAGCTATGACGAGACTATTCGTTTTTGGGACATTGACACCGGAGAAATGAAGAAATGTCTACCAGTGAAGAAACCAGTTAGTTGTGTTGATTTTCTGGCAGAGGAGGGTAAATATCATGACTGTTTCGCTCGTCCTAGGGGATACTAACATGTTTTTTGATATCAGAGGTCTTCGTGGTCGGTTTCCATGACGTTGGGCGGGTGCATCTTTTCTCGTCTGTAACGTTCACACCTCTTCAACAACTTGCAGGACATTTGAATGGTATCCGAGCTGTTGCTCTCTCGTCTAGAAACCTCGTCTCTGCTGGGGCTGATAAAGCCCTCGTATGCTGGGACTGGCGTGCGGGAACTAAGATAGTAAGATTTGGCCAACAAACTACAATCAACATTGGTGTCCAGATCGTTGCTGGGGATGGAGAAGGTGCCGAAGAAGAGAGAATTGTTAGCGTAACAATTGATGGTATCGTCAGGGTCTTCTCTATCAGTAAGTTCTCTTTCGCGACTCTTAAGTTCTTGGTTGACGGCGTTCCTGCCATATTTCAGAGCGAAGGGAGATGATTTCGCAGTTCAGACTTTCAGAGCTTGGAGCAGGAGATCCTGTGTTGAACATTAAACTTCAAAATGTTGGCACCGCTCCCAATAATATGTTGCAATGGTTTGCTGCCAAGGGTACACAGATGACTGTGGGTATACGTATACTATCCTTCAGCTTGAAATAGCACTCAATTCATAGCTGTTCAGTGTGCTACCAAGTCTGTCATCATGCACCTTCAATGGCAAGAAGGTGAAGAAAAGCCTACTGTCACCAATCAGCAGAAGCTGGGTGCAAGCACATCATCCCTCTCATCCCGTGTTCGTACCTCTCCGACTATCTCGACAACCAGCCGTCGTGCATCTCTTGCATCACCATCACCTGTTCCCCCCACTGCAAATAAACGATTAAGCCTGAACTTGAACTCATCACGATCTTACCTTGGCGGCGAACCAATAAGTTCTTCACCTCGTATCTCGACACCAAGTTCAGGGTCACCTCTTTTCCCAGTCCACTTTGGTCGAGCCACTAGTTTAACTGCTCCGCCGAAGCTTGTTGCCATTGTGGAGACACCAGATGTCGCTATTGGTGCTGTGGATCCGAGGAAGAGGAGGGTGGTCGTTGCCACGAGATTCAGTTCTAGAGTAGGCGCGGATAGGAGAATTTTTGTATCGACTCATCGGGACACAGATTCAACCACAAAATCCGATATGGGTGACTCAAACAGTACTCGAACTGATATTCGTGATCTGGGAGAGGAGAGTGAACTCTCGTATAGTAGGAATGAGCTTGCGGTTGTTAAAGAGGAGAATGAACTTGATGAGACACCGAGGATGGATATTGATACGGATGTTACGCCTCTTGCAGGTGCTTGGGCTGCGTTGGCAAATAATAATGGAAGCTTGGCAATGACGGTTAAGGGAGTGAAAGGTCAAGCTCCACATCAGTTTACAGGACTTGCGACACCGGACAAGAACCCAATGTCTATGCAGCTTAGCCATGAAGAGGTCGTGGTTGGTTGCGCGGATGGCACGATATAGTGAGTTTTTGACTGGATAATTTAAATTATTATTTGGCGTTTATGATCAACTTTCCCTAGCGTGATGAGCTTCGTAGGTTACGATTTTAAGAAGGAAAAAAACACAGGGATGGAGGAATATATCATGGGTGGTGGTAGCAGCAGTGGTAGTGACGATGAGGAGCCCTGAGTGCAATTGACAGGAAGGGTCCATCGTAATTTATGCCCGATGAACAACCTCTCCTTCGCTTTGGTTTTTGGTATGTGTCAACATCTCAACACCTCCGTTCATGTATTTCACACACTATTGGCACTGTGACGAGATTTTGTTTTGTAGCTTACAGTCTATTAGATTCAATAAGCTGGTGAGGATAAACTAAATGCCTGTTAAACCTACTAAGACATGTGGGTATGCTGAATGAAGTATAATTTCCTTTAGAAGTGTCTATATTGTAAAAGGTGTGTATTTCATTCCTGGAACTGACTGATCCCTTAGTGGTTTAACAAAAGGAGTTGTTAAAATCAATCAGTATTTAAGCTGCGTGAGCTGTGCTCAAGCTGCGACCACATACTAAAGGTGAAAAGAAACCGGAACACTTATTCCTAATATCACGTTCGAAAAGGACGATTTATTTTCTCCTTGGTGCTATACTCTTCATTTTTTTCATCGGTAACACA
>Ga0157368_1000389_pt1 | contig 20640 bp, 22 predicted proteins | sample AttbisABBM3_FD_113146 | JGI IMG/M metagenome (GOLD analysis project Ga0157368, IMG submission 113146) | Fungus gardens microbial communities from leaf cutter ant in Botucatu, State of São Paulo, Brazil - Atta bisphaerica ABBM3 | ecosystem: Host-associated > Fungi > Mycelium > Unclassified ...
CTCCATCTAAATACCTCTACTTGAGAACTATTTGACCTCTATTTTATTGAGTGAGCATTGTTAGTATATTATGGCAACCACTAGATACAAAGTCCAATAGCTACACAAGCAAGTAAAGCTCTCAGTAGGCAATCAAGTGGGGGAAATCACAAGAGAACTTGACAAGGAGTCTCTGCTAAATTAGAGTCCTATTTATACAAAACATGCCTGGTCCGTGCTACCAATAATTAAGCCTGCCCTATTGTTTATGCTACAACCTCATGTTTGCCTCAAGGCCACTATATTGTATACATGTGCCCTGACATCATCTTCCAGATCCTTCCACCATGTTTTAGGCTTATGACATCACATCATGTGACCTGTCATGTGACTCTGGTGTCACGTGCCTCTTCATTGTCCAAAAGAAAAAGAAAAAAGAAAAATAAAATAAAATAAAATAAAAATTGATAGTGTTCAAGTGTCCCATAACATAGTATCTGCTATCACTTTCAAATGAGTTTTGGAGAATTCTAGCAGTCTGGGAAAGATTAGCAAGGTGAGTATCAGTTAGTATCTTCAGTCATAAGATTCAACTTGAAAGGTATCTTTGGAATGTATCATCTGGGATAGATAGTGTTGTTAGAGGCTCTTAAGGAGCTTTGCAATCTATTTACTAGATTTTCCAAAGGAACTTGTTACATAGTATAAGATTCACTGTTTAGGAGTATGTTAGCAAGAAAAAGCATTTGTTGTTAAAACTTAGACTCAAGTATAAGAGCAAAAGAATATTCTTGGATTGGACAATTACAAGAGAACTTGATAGAGTTTCTAAGTATAATGTATTCTACTTATATATGCTGGGCTGTTGGTTCATGCTATACTAAACCTAGCCTACTCTAAAGAGCATGCATACTACATGTTGTTGATATATGATATGATATTATTGTTTTAAAATCTTCTATATCTTTTTGTGATATGTAATTGTGTGACATGTGATCAATGTATGACATTCTGTGACAGTCACATATGTTATCATGCTAAACCCTAATCTTAAGTTAAAGAAAATAAAAATAAAAATAAAAATAAAAATAAAAATAAAATAAAATCCATTGTTTACAACTCTAACATTTGCAAGCAAATACTATTTATATATTCTTCTTTTACACTATTGTTTCTATCTCTTCTCTCAATTCCTGACATTGATATTGTTTCCTTTGAATTCTTTAGCATGTAGTTAAGGGCTAGTGTTATATAGTTCTAATTATACCCTAGTATAATCTCTTTTCTGCTTAACTCCTATCATTGGAATTTTCTATGTCCTTCTGTAATATATAACAGTTTGTGACAGTTATATATGATATCACACTAACCCTAAGTCCAAAATAAAATAAATAAAGTTGACCATCTTCAACTCTGATATAAACTTAGTATTCTACTTAAACAATGAGTATGTTTAGATAGTGGCCTGAGTCTAGTTTGTTAGGGCAACTAAGCAAAGATTATAATATTTTAGCAGAGTTTATGACTCCTTCAGGAAAATCTTAAGTACTATTGTTGTCAGAAGCTAAGATGGTGGACTCATCCTTTCTCCATTTTAGTTTCTCATATAAAGTTTTTTTATTTTTCACTTGGACTTTTTCTATCTTGTTTTTCTCTTTTCTCTTTGACTCTTTTTCTCAAAATATAAGGAATAAGGTGCTGTGACATGGTGTGACAATTGTCACATGAAACACTCATGTGATGTCATAAAAGAATGGTATTATACATCATAAGAGATATAATATCTTTATTTACATAGACTCATAACATTTAGGATAGGCTAGATATAGGTGTGCACAGATCATGTACTAGAAGTATATAAAGATAATTCTGTACTAAGAACCTTACTAAGTTCTTTTGTACCCAACAATATTAGTTCCTTCTTTTGACCAAACTTTCAGGCTTAAGTCATAACAATTGTCCAAAGTACTATATATATAACTTATCTCTAGGAAAATCTTAAGAGAACAGGATAGAATTTTCTGGAGATGATAGCTACTCTAAGTACCAGGTGTCTATTCTAATTAAGCAGAATATTAGACAGAACATTTGATAATCTAACTACAGAATTATGAAGCTGTGTAGTCAGAAACCTTAGTAGAATATTGCTGGATGGTAAGAGTTTATTAGTTAGTGGTTGGAGGTGATGGATCAATAGTTATAAGAGAGTGCATGGGAGTTCATAATAATCCTACAGGAATCAAGAGAGTCTGATGGTGTTGTGGTAGGATATCAGTGTGAAACTTGGAAAAAGAGATAACTATAAGATTGAGTCAGGTTTTAGCAAGTATTATAGCCTTGAATTTTGGTAAGGCAAAGGATTCCCTTACATAATCAGTCTTATAGGATTTCACAAGAGGAACTTGACAAGGAGTTCTTGTTGTATTCACACTCCGTTTATGCTCATCTTATTCTAAATCTATATATATATACCATAAGAATTTTATCATGAGTTCTTGATGCTATTGTTTTAGTACATATTCTCTCCTTCCATATTATGTCATTGTGATCACATGCCATAGTCATATGTTCTTCTATCATCAAAATAAAAGAAAAAGAAAATCAAATAGATAAAAGAAAAGTTGTAGTCATACTCTTAGCATGTTGTGACAGCTGTCACTGTGACAAAGGTGATGGTTCATCTTATCTGTGTCTGGCATATGAGCCTCCTTCATAGATATTCTGGACATTCTCTGGACATTCTTGTATCCGACTTACCAACATTTTAATCCTCAGTACACATCACTCTACTACTACTCATAAATAATCCATATTCTCTTATGAGCACACATATCTACTTTTCTTTACTCCTCGCTTCGCCAGCACTGGGCATGGAAGTTTCGTTGGGTCAGCCTCAACATAAAGGAGAGATAGGCAAATTTCGTGTCATCGGAGATAGTCTTGTCAGTGCTCAACAGGTTGGTGGCTTGAGAGAGCTTTTCTCATAGCGCATATACTCGACAACTTTAGATGTTTTTGGGTACACCGGATAAGGTTTATATTGTGGACAAGGTGGAAAACAATCCTGCTCAGGTCAATGGGCATCCGGCGTGGGCGCAAGGTTTATGATTTTACATTGTCTTTGCCATAAGCTCATCTGATTGTGTGCAGAATTTTCTGTGGGATCGAACTGGCAGAGATCAATGGACGTTTACACGAACTCTTTTTGTGCTGTAAAGGACGATTATTCTCTGAGGCACACATAGTCTGATTTAATGTCTTTTGAGGGCGGAAATGTTCTTGGGAATGGCACCTGGCTCAACATCGGTGGCAACCAGGCGGTAACATATGGTGGCGCACAAGCTGCTAGTCAGCTTGGTGGTCCTCCATATAATGATCCTGATGGACGTCGTTCGTAAGTGACAATGAGATTTTCTTCGAATCTCTCTGACTTACGCGATAGAATTCGGTATGCCTCAGTGCGTTGATAATCCGTGCAGAATATGTTTTGACTTTGCTTCTCAGAATGCTCAATCCTTGTGATGATACCAAATGCGAATGGGAATTGTCTCATGCTCATGTCGACGAAAGGTGGTATCCGACTCTGTACGTCTTGAACCTGTAAATGCACATTCTCGAGCAGACCTGACGAGGTTCCAGTGAGACATTGGACGATGGTACTATGATAATTGTATGTGGGTTGTCGAACTTGATGCTGGACTCATGGTTGTATTATACAGATCGGAGGCTGTCATTGGGGTGGATATGTGAATGACCCTAATCAGAATAATCCAACTTACGAGTTCTTCCCTCCCAGGGGAGACTCCATAGTTTCTCCGTTCCTTTCTAATACCCTACCAACGAACTTATTCCCTCTAGCATTTCTGTTACCTTCTGGGCGTATTTTCTTACAGGCAAATTGGGCGTCAATCATCCTTGATTACAATATCCAGGCGGAAATTCAGCTGGATTCTATGCCAGACGCAGTCAGGACATACCCAGCGAGCGCCGGTACCGTGATGCTACCGATGACACCCGCTAATAATTGGACCGCTACTATTCTTTTTTGTGGGGGATCAAACGTGACCACACCACAGTGGAGTGATCCAACTTTCATCGCCATTCAACAGAAGGCCGCCACTTCTTGCGTGAGGATCACCCCTGACGTTTCCTCCAGCTACGAGCGTGATGATCCCCTTCCAGATGGACGCACGATGGCTAGCTTAATCCTTCTTCCGGATGGCACCATATTTTGCACGAATGGTGCAAAATTTGGTGAGTTATGTTCTTTTTCGCAAGTCATTTCGCATGACACCCTTGCTCTAGGAACTGCTGGATATGGTAACAACAGCTGGGCGATTGGACAATCTTATGCAGACGAACCACAGCTTATGCCACTAGTATTTAACTCGAGTGCCCTTCAAGGAGAGCGATGGTCAAGTGAGGGTTTTTCACGAAGCGAGATACCCCGTATGTATCACTCGTCCGCGCTGCTTCTACCGGATGGTATATGTGTACTTTACTCGATGCTTCTTTCATGAACTCATATGACTCTATTTAGGCTCTGTTCTTATTGCAGGCTCGAATCCTAATTCTGACTGTGTTGCTGATGGCGTGAAGTATCCAACACAATACAAGGTAGAACGATTCTATCCTCGGTATTTTAATGAACGGCGCCCAGAGCCACGAGGCTTACCCACTCAATTGTCTTATGGAGGATTGTCCTTCATGGTTACTCTCACTCTGGATGATCTCAGAGGTGAAGTCTTGAACATTGCCAGCACAAAGGTGGTTGTTGTTCGCCCAGGCTTCTCAACCCATGGCATAGTAAGTCTTCCAGTAATCCGGTATTCATAGTTTGGCAATCTTTTTTGTAGAACATGGGTCAGCGTTACGTAGAACTTGAATCAACATATGGGGCTACTTCGGACAACAACTTTTTTTTACGTGTAGCTCAGATGCCTCCTAATCCTGCTATCATGGCTCCTGGTCCAGCCTTGCTCTTTGTCGTGGTAAACGGCGTTCCTTCAGTTGGAGTTCAAATTATGATAGGTTCTGGTAAACTTGGTCGACAACCGTTGTTTGCTATTGAGCCTTTGCCCGAACCTGCGATGTCGAAATGGTCTAAAGAGTTCAAAACTTCAAGCGGCGGTCATTCTCTCCAGAATCATGAACAGTCTTTATTGGTGACTCTCTTGGTTACTGTGGTGATATCTGTGGCTCTTGTGTTTGGCGATGCTTTCAGCTTTTAAGCGTACGGCGATGATCAATTGGAATTGGGTCCATGGAGAAGATGTCTCTGGTCGATTGCTTTTCCCGTTATAATAAAGCTATGCCATATACACGTTGTTCTCTACTGAAGATGTATGCAAGGACCTGCATAACTGGATATAGATCTACAGCGTAGAAATTATGATCGAGCACACAGTGATTGCCAGCACGTGGGTATTCCTGTGTACGTCTTCCTGATTCAGACTGGCTTCTTGATATCGATTCCCATCATGAACAACGACAACAATGGACCAGCTACATATCGTTTCCATTCTTCAATGAGCAACCAGGGAGTTCCCATATCTTCCAACCCTTTTACAAGTATAATACGTAACTCTCGGATGAGGTCGCCCGGACCCGCTGGAAGGCACGACGAGAGCCTTTTGAGAAGAGAAAGACAAGTAGACGAAAACAGCTTCCAGACTCCTCAACAAAATCAAAAGATTCGTCCTTTTCAGACCCCAAATCACGACAAAAGCTCTACCCTGACCCCATATATCAATCTTTTGCGTGGTTGTCAAGCGAACGTGGTGTCGGTACAACAGTCCCAGCTGAGATCGCACGAGGTTCGACGACCAAGTCTGTTCTTATATATGTACAGCTGAATCCTACTGGACACTGATAATGCCGTGGATCGTAGAGACGCCCCCGCAACCATCTTCAAGTCCTGTTCCGAAGCAGGAACAATGGACTAAGGCGGAGACGACATCTACCGTCCCATCCCATGAGGAGATCGCCTTCATGATCAACGATGTGACGGAAGAAAGCGAGTTCGAAGAGTTGAAAAGAGCTTATAAGACCATTGCCGAACAGGTGTGTAGATCCACTTGTAATGTAATTTCTTATGTTGACGCATACATCATGCAGAACAAAGTAATCGAGACATTACGGTTTCAAGTCATCTCTTTGAAGAATTCTAGATGTACTTTGTCACGAGAGAACATGCAGATGAACCAGGAACTCGAGATGATAAGGGAAAAAATGGGCGAGTGTTCGGCAAGAACCAGCTTGTTGCAGGGTCAGCTTGAGAGGAGCGATGCTGCGTTAAATGCAAAAATTCGGGAATTGACAAAACAGAACGATGTTATGAGGGTGAAAGAGGAGAAAGTTTCGCAGCTTATGGAGAGGCTGGAGCAGGTTTCAAATGAGGCAGAAGAGGCCAAGACTGCATACACACAGGAAGTCACAAGGGGAAAAGGATTGAGCGTTCAAGTGGTAGATGCTAACAAGCGGATCCAGGAACTTGTTAAAGGGTAGGGTTTATTCATTGACAGCACGTACATCTCTTGTGCATAACCTTCCGTTCAGGTATGGGATTATGGAGAAGAACTTACAAGAACTGGGGGATTCCTATAATACATATCGACTGAGTACAAACGAAACTCTGAGAGAGGCGATGGGGCTTAAAAGCTACACAACAACCGTGCTTGAAGGTAAGCATGATCGATCCATGCTCTCTGATGTTTGGTGCGATTTATTCGACTCGGAATAATTTCAGGTGTCATTAATACCAGCAATGTGCAAAAGCTGCTCAGTGAAGCTAAGATAGCTCTAGCAGACCTCAGAGACGAGCTTTCAGAATGTAAGCTCTCCTTTCTCGGTTTGTGCACAATTTAACTGAATATTTTTTCATCTTAGCACACAGGGTTAATGACTTGCTTCGCGATAAACTGCACATTACCACAGCACAGTTGGCAGAAGTTACAGGCCATGTACGAGAACTCGAGGCAGAAAAGAGAGAAGTTTGGGAGCGCATGTTACCAAGTGTTCCTGAGAACCTTGAGAGCGAGAAACTGCGAGAGGCGTTGGCCACATTGGGTATTTTTGTCGTTGAGTACTCTCCTTACAAACTGATACCTCGCCAGAAAAACGAGAAAAAGAGTCGGCTGCAAAGATTCTTAGTCTCCAGGAACATGGGATTGTTCTGCTTGGTCGATCGGCAGAGCTTGAGGCCAAGTCTAAGGTTTTGATGGTGTTACTTATTCCGAACTGAAATTTTATCTGCACAGATCGAACCAGGTTGAGAAGAGTAACGGGGAGCTGAACTCGGAAATTGCGATTCTTCGCCCACTCCATCAAGAGTGCGGTCTTAAGGTTATAATTTCCGAAATATATATATTGATCTTGTTGGTTTTAGAAAACTACACTTGCAAACGGAAGTTGCGAACCTTACCCGCAGGCTCTCTGAGGAAACAACTACTCGAATGAAGTTCAGGATTTGCTCTCAAAAAATGTGTCCAAACGACTGACTGCTCACCGTAGGCTTCAGGATTGTGTAGTGGAAACCAAGGACGCGCTTATGACTGCAGAGAACGAAGCCTTCATGCTCCGAACTCAGATGCAGGAGGCCCTGAATTCAAGGAATGAAACCGGTTTACAGTAAATAGTAATTCTTCGCAAGTTCGGGGATATGGCTAATACCGTGCGCTAGGCTCTCAAATCTAAAAATTGCCCTCAAAGAGTCAGTATTTTTGATCATTCATTGACAGTGATTTGAGATAGACTCCTAGTTTGGAGGTAGCTTCTCGATCTTCCGAGAAAGAGCTTCAGGCGCAGTGAGTGGCATGCTCTCTTCTTCACTTTCCTTTATTGATCTTACACTTGTGTACAAGGCATGAAACTCTGCTATCTAGTCTACAAGAAAATTTAAGCAAGCTGAATCAGGATGCGGCGGTCCTCCGAGCTAAAAACGAATTCCTTGAGAACCAGCATGACCAGCTTCGTATCTCGTGCGTCGTCAGGTAGCCGCGGTTTCATTGTTGGTTGAATAGGCATTTAGTTTGTCACAAGAACAGATTAGTTCAGCTCGTTTGCAGCAGGAATTAAAGGAAACCAGTATAAGGGAGCTGGTAGCTACTGGAAAGATTGAAATGCACGAAGCAAGGATGATTAGTCTGACAAAGGAAATGAATTCTAAAGATGAGTTGTATGTTTGTTGCTTGTGTTTATTAGGTAACGACGCTAACCCTCGAACCTAGATTACACCAGCTCAACGTGAAACTAGCCGTATGTGAAGTGTTTCCATGACGAGATGAGGGTAGTTATGTTGTATATCACAGGGTGCGCAAGATCGGTACGAGGTTCAGGCTAGCACGCTACAACTCACGAAGGAGGAGCTTGGGGATATGTGCGAGAAGCTCGAAAATGCCAACGTATGTGTTGACGCTAACATGTTCAGTCCTGTATGCCGTTGATTGCATCTCTGTAGAAAAACAGCTCAGCAGCTGAAGTAGCGTTCCGAACTGAAATAGCGGTTCTTCAAGAACAGAAATCCAGATTATCCACTGAACTCAATCAAATGCATCAAGATATGAAAGCTCAAGGTGATGTCTCATCCAAGCGCATGATCGAACTTCAAGGTATTATCCAAGATCTGCAAACAGAAGTGCAGTACCTCAATGATGCCCGAGTCGACTGTGAGAACACTATGAGGCGCGAGGCAGCGGATCGGAGTGCTGGAGAGGAGACATACAAGACATTGGTCAAGGAGTTGCAGGGCGTGATCGACAAGCTCAATGTAGAGAGGGACGAAGAAGCCAGGCGGACCATTGCGTTAGAGAAGTCGGCTGTACTCGATCTTGAGGTGCAAGTGAAGGCGTTGATCGAGGAGAAAGAGGAGATGCTCGACCGACAAAAAACATTCCACGAGCGATATCGGGCAAGAACTCTGGTATGTTCCCCCTTTGATCATTTCTCCATCTGCTCATTAACCTGGGTAGTCTGATGTCGAAAAAGATATCGTCGCTAGTCTGCTACGAGACGCAAAGGACCTTTACGAACAGGCGGTGGTAGAGAAAGACAATGAAATCAAGAGGGTAAGCTCGATGTATGATAGAAACTCGAATCTTCAGCAACTACTACTTCTCAGCGAGATGCCACGATTTCTGCTTTGCAGGCAAGGATAGAAGACTTGGAATTATCGTTGGTTCAAGCCTACCATCCAACTGAAGCTATAGGGGACCAATTGACAATACTCAATCTCAAGATCTCGCCCAATCCGTTGGCGCCATCTAAATCAATACCGCAGCAGCCAGAACCCCGGATCGCTCCAAAAGGCACAGACTCGATTGTGGTCCCGACACAGGTGCCTCTCTGTTAAATTAGGATTTTATATTAGCGTTCGTTCACCGGAGCTACTGTATCACAGGTCGATTCAAGGCAAGATACAGATAATTTAAATTTCCTCCCTTCTCAAATGCCATCGGAGCTGTCCACGCCCCCTCAATCTCCCTTCAAGTCCAAAGGCGGCCCGATCTCTTTTGTTCTTCTGTCCGGGGAAGACTCGGAAGCGGAAAACGGCTCTCCTGAGTTCTTCGAGAAGTCATCCACCAAACGTAGGAGTGAAAACGACCCTATCCCAAAAGTTGCACCATCTAAGAAACGGCAGGTATATAGTTTGATGCTGTTCAACTGTCATGACCTGACATCCTTGCACCAGCGAACGAACGTGCCCAAAATGGGGAATCAGGAAGACAAAGGCGTAAGTATCTCTCTGGTCATCCGCCTTTTGTTGTAATCCATGAATGGACACAGGTATCGGAATTAGCTGGCAGAGGACGACAGAAGAAGAAGAAAATGGCTACACGAGGTTACACATCATGTGTTCATCCATAGGTTATTCTGGAGCAATGCTGGGGAGGGTAATAATAATTTGTACTTGGAATACAGTTTGAGTCTAGCATACGGATTAATCAAAGGATACCCGAAGGAGATAGCAACGGTGTCACTTGCTCTCTCACAGAGGGTAAGTGTGAGAAACACTAGGTCTGCCAACACTAGGTCTGCCATGCCCATCGATACTACCCGGATAATACCTACCAGGCGGAGTCATCGGAAGATCACAGAAGAGGAGCTGAGGGATATCGAAATGAAGCGGATCAAAGGTAAGTCGTTTGATTGCGTACTTCTGTTGGAACGTTTTGAGCTCGAATAGGGGAACTCTCTTGTGCTGAATGTCGTTGTCTCAAGCTTAAATGTGACAAGAAAGTGCCTTGCAGCTCTTGTGTCAGGCGGGGATGCGATAGTATATGCCCTTGTGGTGAGTTCCTAGTTGACTTTATTATATGTTCTACAACGATTCACCATGGCCCAAGGTATTCTTTCGGCTGGTCAGGGAACTAGGTGGGTCGTCAGGTTGTCGCATGTAAATAGTTGCTCAAGTACCACCAAGATTTATTTTAGCCAACACAGACCATCTTCATAGGAAGATAGCCCAGATGACCTGCCGAATACGACAGCTATAGGATGCTCTGGCGATACTTCAAGTCGCGGTTTCGGATAAGCCCCATCCCCTACTTAAGGAAGACCTTCTCAAAATCAAATTTGGCTCCGAAGCCATTGACCCGGGAGCGCCTAGCATTGACGAGGAAGATGAGTCAAGGGTACTTGACGCGTTGGGTGCGTTGACATTAGAAGGTTCAGGAGGATCGAGATACTACGGGAGGTCTGGTGGTGTCGAAGTTCGTCATGGAATCCCTTCCTTTGCTTTTGCTTCCAACTAATGTCTTGTAGACTTTGATGATGGTATGTGCAAATACAAACCACACGGGTCACTGGCTTGATCGTTTTAGGCTTCCGAAGAGGATGAAAACGTAGATCTGAGTGATGCAGAAGGCATCCAGTTTACGTTACCATCCGAGGTGGGAGCATTGTCCGAGCTATTCCCATTTACTGGAATCAAGTGTTGCGCGAGGAACCAGAACGAGAGCGGCTGCACCTAGAACAGTCGTGACTCAGTCTTCGTAGCACGAAACTGATATATTTGTATATACCTAGAACAGTCGTGACTAGGTACATGTCAGACAATGAAAAGAACATAGAAAACATCTTATACTCACCTCAGTCTTCGTAGCACGAAACTGAGGTGAGAACTGTGTGGCGCAAAGAAATATACAGTCCAATCTTATGTAAGGAAAGAAGTCCGGAAGGAAAGAATGTGATGTCGAATAGAAAGAGAGCGCGAAGCGAGACATACGCGAGACAAACGAATAACAACATCAAGACGCCTGGGTTCGTTGCAATTACGGCTCTCGAGTCTCAACTCCCATCACTGGAATGTGCCTCCTCCCTGGTCTATTCTTATTGCGATCATGCCTCATATTTTTATCGTCCTATTAAGAGGGAAGAACTTCTTAATGTTTTGCTTCCTTATATCTACTGCAAGACCGATCCTCCATTTCCCCCAAGTGAACAGCCTCAAGGCAATCTAGAAGTACCTGCCAGCTCAAAACCGCCGCGATATCATGACCTTGCGACCCTTTTCTTTGTCTTCGTTCTAGGAGCTCTCCTCGACCTCAATCTACCACCTTATAATTCCGAGGCTGAACGCTACTATACTTTGGGTCGTGTTGCTCTTTCCTTAAAACCCGTTTTTGAATCACCTTCCATCAGCACTGTACAAGCTTTGGGCTTGATGGCTACATACCATAGCCATGCTGGGCGAAAATATTCAAGAGATAGCGCGGTTCGTGGTAAATTTAAATATAATAACCAACTTTAGTCAGGCTTTACTAGTGGTGTATTATCGGATTTGCGGCCAAATTAGCTCAGAGTGTGAGTCTCAATACGTGTTACTGCCAATCTCACTACTCAAAACCAACTGAGGACAGGTTGGACTTCGTGAGTCAATCATTTGTACGTACACGAAGAAATTTATCAACTTCTTGTACTGGTAGATCGGGATGGCGCCCGCTGGAGAATGGATCCTTTGACAGTACAGAAACGTCGAAATATAAATATATTCTGGGAAACATTCGCTGCTGATGTTTCTCGTGTAAGTATGATAGTCGAATCTTTTCTGCAAGTCAACAGTTTCCCACCTTTGCACTAGAGCCTCGCCCTAGGTCGTCCTCCGACTATACAGCTTTCGTACGTTGACTGTGAACTCCCTCAGGATGAAGAGGCAACTATTGACAGTGGAGGTTCGAGTCAGCATGGTTGTAAGTACGAGGCATTTTTCCTCTCCGGATTTTGACCTTAGTAATATTCAGTCTGGAAAATGAAGCATATATTTGCAAGGGATATCTTCTATGCTGTCGCAGAAGCAACCTTATCTGCAAAATCACTTAGCTACAAAATGGTCCTCGACCTTGATCATAAGGTTCGGGAGCTATCCTTCCCTGTTTCTTTCAAGCCGTATGGAACCTCAGAAGATAGTGCGGAGGAATTTCATTCCAGTTCCTTGAGCTTGAGAGGATTTTACACTAGCCAATATCGCACAGTTAGTGAGTGTGTATACCCTCTAGCAATAATTGATGTAGCAAAGACAAACTGACCGGCAATTAAGTGATGCTGTATTTACACAGAAGCTTCTTTGCTCAGGCAGTCCTCGATTATCCTGCAAACCCGCTGCTTAGCCCGTTTGCTCCATCCTTCTTGACGGCATATAGATGCGCATCTGTGGTTATCAGGGCAGCTGCCCATCAATTCGAACGATGCGCTCCATTAGCAATGAGACTATGGTTCTTGCTGTGTCATACTTTCTCAGCAGCGGTAGTTATTGGTCTTGCTCTTCGCTAAGTACAATATTCTTACAGTTAATCTTCTCAGGTCATAGTCGGTACAGTTGTAAATAGGTCATCCAATTCATCTGTTGCAGCGAACGCTCTCCTAGACTTGGACCTTGCTATTGAGTTGTTTAGTAAAACGGCTTCTCAATCATATCGTGCCCGAGTAGCCCTGGTAAGAGTTCCTTGAGGTCAATTATGCTTTTGATCAGTGTCATCTTATATACTTTAGAGTATTCTTCGAAAACTCAAGGAGAAGGCAGTCTGCTCTCCGACTGCCCCACAGCAGACGGGAGAAAGCGGAAACTGCCTGAAACAAGATGCACGAATTTCAAATATCTTCTCTACTCGGTCGCTCAACGACGAACTCGCTATCTTGGGAGGGCAGATGCGCGTTCTGAGTAGAAAAACCAGGCAGAAGGTACCAAAAAGTTCCACTCCCATTTCTGCCCCAGAAGCAAACCCGTCTTCTCACCCGTCTACGATCTCAATTTCGTCCTCTCCTTTTGATCTCTCATCAATATCTGACGCGCACCCATCGTTGATCAAATATCTGAAGCCCGATTCAATACGAAGATCTCACATTACCTCACACCTGCAGATCTTGCCTTCCGGCATTTCCTTGCCGACTACATCAACCGCTCAGCAGACGACATTTTGGGGAACAACATCTCCCAGTCATCCAAACAGAGACATGAAGGAAATCTATAGCGGCTTTGTGGGATACCTCCTTGACAAGTCAGCTGCGGATATACCCGTACCCCCTGGAGCAGTGTCACCTCACATAGAAGAGTATCAGCGATCTACACAGGGTAATCAGACCTCCAAATCTCAACATCTAGATTCTAATACTTTCACGCCCTCGGTCATCAATCAGAGCGAGGAGATCAGTCCATTGACCAACTTAACTGGAATAACAACAATGCACGCTAATCTGCTTAACGGATGGATGGCACTAAGTTCTAATACTTCCCCTCTGCCCAACCAGTGCATCGCCGGTGTGGATACGTCCCCGATGGTTATATCCAGTTTGACAGCCCCTGTTCAGATGGATGAGGCCCCATATCAGGGGCAAAAATATTTGCTCAGCTTCCAGAATTATAGTACTGCCTCCTACCAAGAGAGCAACTACTTCTTAGGATCTGTTCCGTCTACTCAGTATCAGGATTCTGCAGAGCACATGGTTGAAATGGGTCTGACTAGCGAGAGTGGAATGGATGAAGTATGGCTGTCGCTCATGCGAGAGTGTGGTATTGTGGATCAGGAAAAGCTACATTAATTATGCCTCGAGAGTCTATCTACGTTCTCGTCTCGCAGAACTAGTTCTTTTAATTGTTCTAACCTGTAGAATATGAATCTACCGGCACTAAACAAAAGAAAACATGACAGGAAAGATACAAGTCTAATCTCAGTTTATACAATGCACTCTAGACAGGTTCATGCCCAGAGCAACGCACTCCGGGAGTGCCCTATCAGATATATTAAATATATCGTATAACGTTATCCGCCGCGGTCCGGCCTACACTAAAGAGGGGATAACCATCAATAGCCTCATCGATATAAACCATAATTTATTCACAATGGAAAACGTCGATCCGGTAGATCTCTACAGACAAGATCCTCCAGCGTTCGGTCATGAACTCCTCAAATACTTCCCTCTGGATCCGAACTACATCAACCTCAACCATGGTACTTTCGCGCCCCGTTTCTACCATTATTTACGCATTCACCACGAAGGATCATACGGAACCGCACCCTATGTGGTCCATAAAGTCGCAAATGATCTGAACTTCAAACTCGAAGCTAATCCTGACAAATTCTTGCGGTTTGATTATCTGCAGTACCTTGATGATGTTCGTGGGCAGCTAGCTGAGATGGTTAACGCTCAACGTGACGAGATCGTCCTCGTTCCCAATGCCTCCGTCGCTATTAATACAATTTTGCGAAACTTTGAATGGGAGAAGGACGACATCATCGTTTGCTGTGCGTCTGCGGCTCGACTTGGGGCAATGCAGTCTATTGAGTAAGCCTTTGCAGTTAACACAAGCTACCAGTCCATCTACAAGACTGTATATAACCTCCAAGACAAGTTTCCCCATCCCACTGTATCTGAAATCCAACTCTTATTCCCCCTAACACCGAAACAAATCACTGATCTGTTCCGAAGTCACGTTAAAGCTCTAACAAAGCATGAAGGGAAGAAATGTGTGGCCATCATCGATGGCATAATTTCTAATCCTGGGGTACTGGTACCATGGAAAGAACTAGTTAATATTTGTAAAGAGGAAGGGATATGGAGTGTCATCGATGCCGCACATTCGATCGGTCAAGAACAAAATATCGATTTGACTGAAGCTGCTCCTGATTTCTGGACCTCCGTGCGTGACAAATTAATCATGTTCTTGTTTTTGCTAGTCCAAGATCTTGTGGGATCTGAGGTCTGGTATCTGATGTGTTGCTATAGAATTGTCATAAATGGCTACACGCCAAACGTGCAGTTGCAATGTTGTATATTCCTGAACGGTATTCTAGCACCGCAATCAACCCCATAGCCAGGTCGAATTTCTCACCTCTGTGTTTCATAGCAATCGCGATGTCATCAAAACATCTCTGCCCACCTCTCATGCATATAAACCAGTAGTCGAACGTACACTCGAGGATTTTCTTGGACAATGGGAATGTGAGCCCATCTTCATTTCATTCACTAGTTAATCTACACTAAAAATCCATCTGTCAGGGAACGGTACAGTCGATTGGATTCCTTTCCTTGTCGTTGGAGCTGGTCGGTCGGTCGTCATAAATAATAATGGGATCGCATTGATTTACTGTTATGCCTCAAGCCTTGGATTTCCGAAAATGGATCGGAGGCGAAGCAAAAATATTTTACTACTGCAACAATCTTGCCCTCGAAGGTGGTAGACGAATGGCAGAAATTTTTGGCACTCAGGTTATGGATCCAAATGGAGAATTGACTCTGAACATGGTCAACGTACCTCATTTAAACACTACGGTCTGTGTTCTAAGTTCTCTGTACAGGTCAATGTTGAGCTTCCATTCCCTCCAAGTATCTCCTGGAACCCTAAGATCGATAAGATGTTCAAGGAAAAGATGCTCAAGGAAAGGAACGCGTACTCGGCCCACTTTTTTCACAACGGTCGCTGGTGGACAAGGTGTAGTGCACAAGTATACAATCAGGTATGATCAATAGTTTCGTGCAATAATCTCTCTACAAGGTTACATTGTCCTCTCGCCGCTAGATCGAAGATTTCGAAGATCTCGCAAAGGTCTGGATAGAAGTTTGTGATGAAGTAAGGGAAAATGTAGAGAAGTAGACAAATGAACAGAGGGATGGTTAATGAGCTATTTTGACCTGTAAGAGCAGGCTATCATATATTTTGAGCAGCTGTCCAGTGTGTTTGTGTAATATAATGATGCCAGCGAGATGAAGATCATAAAATTCAGCTAACACAGGCCAGTATTTCAATAGCTGTAGCAACCTACTTGTTTATCTATTGAGTTCTTTAGAGATTCAGGCTTTTTTCTGCAGGTATTTTCCGAGTGCGAAGTCACGAAATAGAGAAAACATATTTGGAATATCACTATCACGTGCAAATACGAGAGCGGAAGGATGGTTCCGAATTGTACTTCAATGTCTACCCCTCGTTCCATCCTAATTGGCCTCCTTATCTGTGGAAATATGACAGGATCAGTTGTGGATGCACACGGCAATTATCAAGAAATTTATACCAACTATTTGAGGAGTACCATACCCCATAATTGTGTTGCCAAGATTGATATTAAAAGCTTCAAAATTGCAAACCTGGAGTTTCCAGATGAGAGACGACTTGATGACTATGATATTTTTGTGATCACTGGTTCAGGTATCATTCTCCCTATCTATTTCCAAGGAATTGGAAGAAGCCAACTCTCGATCTCCAGCAAACTCAGCGTACGAAGACGCTATTCCATGGATCAAAAAGCTCCAAGTTTTCCTGAAGGACCTTCTTGATAACCACAAGAAAGTAAAGATATGTGGTAAGTTTGAGCGTTTTTGCAGGTATGATAATCGAGCAGCTGCATACCAGGTATATGCTTTGGACATCAAATCCTCGGTCGTGTGTTCGGCGGCGAATGCGTCTCTAGTGGACAATGGGAGATTGGTCCTACCTCAGTCAATCTCACTGACGTGGGGAAATCGATTTTCGGTGCTGATCAACTGGTAGGTTTTCAGTACATTCCGATCAATGACTCACCGCTCCTCTGTATAGACACTCCAACAAATGCACCGTGATCATGTACCAGTAGAAACACTTTCCAGGCAGTTTGTGTCAGGAGAATTAGAACTAATAGGCTTCAGTAGTAACACTGACAACGAGGGATTCATCGAATTCTACCCTGCCTCACGGGATGTCTTAAAGACGCCTCGAAATATCCATGTTTTAACCCTTCAGGGTCACCCCGAGTTCTCTGAAGCCCTTATTACCAAGATTGTCAGACAGAGGTCTGAAATTATGGGACTCCAGACTGTCACGGATTACTGGGGTCACAAGGGCAACGACAACGAAGAGGAGCCTCAGGATAAAGAGGGCACTGGTAAGAGGTGGTTGAAGACCGACGGTGTCGACATTGTCTCCAAAGCAATCTGGAACATGCTTGATTTGGGTTCATCATAGGATTTTGCAGAAGATTGGATGTATGGGTGACCAGGTTGAATCTGATAGGAAGCAGTGTTCTATCTCAGTTTGTAACACTACTGCCTCCCAGTAGAATGCAACTATATTTTTGTTTCTATTTCTTCTACAAGTTCCTGATACTGATATTGTCCCCTTTGAATTATTTAGTGTACAGCTAAGTGCTGTGAAGCACTCTGCTTAGTAAGCATGTAATCCTAATTAGGTAGTTGATAGAGAAAATTTACATAATGAGGTTTATCTTTTAAGAATATAACTTGTCTCTCTTTGTTGCTCCCTTTCAGCTCTCCATAGAAGTATACACCACAGGTAAGTGGTTGCCAGTTGTCCACACTGTACCATGCTGCTGTGCACTCTGTTTCTTCCAACAGGTTATGGGCCCCAGTTGCTTTGATCTCTAGTTAGTACTTTTTCAGGCTGCTTTCTATTGATAAGAAGGCATGCTGATTATCTTTATTGATAGTAATGGCCAACTTCATTGCTACTCTTCCAAAACTTACTGGTCTTGCTAACTATCCTTTCTAGGAAATTCATATCAAATCAATCTTTGCTCTGATCACATATTCTGGGGCTATCTCTACTGCTGATAACATGCTGAATGCTTTGGCACTCCCTCAGACCACTGATGTGGATGAGATAGCTAGAAGGAACTTCTTAGGCTTCTAAGTCTTAACTGTTCTTAACTCCATTTTACCAGATAACTTGTTAATGCATAGCCAGCCTAATGCTGAGGCCTTTTGGGCTGATCTTCAGACTCTTATGAGAATACCTGGTTCAGCATTAATTTTTGCTGATTACCAGAAAACAATTATATTTCAAATTTCCAGTGATCAGGGCTTTGTTCCTTAGATTACTGAGCTTAATTTTTCTTATATAAGACTTTATGAGAACAACTGCAATATCCCTCTTTTCTTATAGATTGATAATTTACTAAACTCCTTAACTTAGTCTATCCAACTTATGCAAACTGTCTTTAAATATGACAACATAATCCTATATACTAATATAATGGCTACAATGGAGGACTTTGTAGCCTTGAAGGAGATTAATTATGCATATATGACTTCAAGTCAAAATAGATGTGTCCTACCTAACTTACCTATTGCTATGAATCTTTCTAAATGTGAAAAGGTATTATACTTTTTGTATAAGGATAAAAAAGCACCTCATGGCAGCTTTTATGAAGATGAATGGTTTTTGGACTTTAGTACCTTCACTCACTTTACTTTATTTGAGTCTGACTTTGTCAATATGATTTTGGGTAATTATGGCTGAGTTAAGACTACAAACTCAAAAGTATTACTATTTATAGTTGTTTCTGGTGCTATTCTGATTGAACATGAAATCTTTGATCCTGAAAAAGAAACTACCAAGGTTACTGTGTCAGAACTATGCCTAGTATATTGTGTCCCTAGTATGCAGATATGCCTTCTTTCTACTGGACAGATTCTTGAGTCTGGTTTGAGAGTGGAAGGTAACAAAAGTGGTTCCACTTTTCATAATAACTCTAGTGATGCTATTCTATCAGCTATCTCCAATCTCTGGAGTAACATCCAGATTGTAAAAACTCACATTCTCAAGCATAATGTTCCCAATTCTGTAAGTCTTATAATAAAACATCTAGATTTTGAGATTTTGCATTGTCATTTTAGACATGCCTCTAATGAGGTCATATGTTATATCTTTAACAATGTTGAAGATGTGAAGAAGATCTGTTTCCCAACACAGAAACATGTCTACTATGGTTGTACTCTTAGAAAATATACCAACATAGTTTTTCTGAAAACTTACTCACTCCAGTAAGCCTCTAAAAAATTGATCCACTCAGATCTCCTTAAGCTCCCTACCTTGTCTTATTCAAAGTACAAGTAGATAATTACATTTCAGCTGAGTTAGTCATTACTAGTTACTTGCCATGTCTTGTAAGAGAAGGAAGAGTAGAGTAAATTTACTTTTTCTTAGCACAATATGCAACAGAGTCTTGCCTAATTTCCAAAAACCTTGGAGATGTCATTAGACTACCAGCTGATATTCAAAAGAAGTGGTTTGAGTCTTGTCTTGAGGAGCTAAAATTACTTAAGGACAGAAATATCTATGAAGCTGTAGACCTCTCTAAGAGAAGAAAAGCAATCAAGAATTGCTGGGTATTCAATATTAAGTCTGATAGCTGTCATAGATCTCGACTTGTTACAAAAAGATTTTCTCAGGTTGAAGAAATCAACTTTGATGAATTATTCTCTCCAGTTGTCTGCTATGAGATAGTATGCTTATTCTTAGCTATTGCTGCCCTTGAAGATTGGAATATCCATAGTTTTGATGTAAAAACTGCTTATCTTTATAGTGATCTGGATAAAGAAATCTATATGAAGCAGCCTGAAGGTTTTAGGCTACCTGGCAAAGAAATGAAAGTCTGGCAACTTCATAAAGCATTGTGTGATCTTAAGCAAGCTAGCTTATCTTGGTGGCAGACTATGACTAAGTCAATGTTAACCCTAGGATTTAAACAATGCAAATCCAATGCTAATGTGTATTATTTCATTGACAAAAAGACTAGAGAGCTTGTTATAGCAATTATCTATATTAATAATGTTTTCTTCATGAGTTCAAAAGATTTCCTGCTTTTTTTAGAGTTGAAGTAAAATTTATGACAAAATAGGAATGCTGTAACCTTAGAGAAACTAAAGAGTTTTTTGGGATGTATATAAATTGTAACTATAAAGATCAAAATATCTTTGTAGACCAGTCTGAGTACTTAAAAAAAGTCCTAACATAGTTCAATGTAACAAACAACCCAACAAGTACTCTGCTCCTATTGGATTATGTATTTAAACCCAATGATAAATAATGCAATCCCAATTTTCATCAAAAGTACCAGCAAATGGTTGGATTTCTAATATATCTAATGATTAGCTCATGTTCTGACATAGGATTTTCTATAGCCAAACTTGTTCAACAGATAGAAAATCCTTTAAACAACGATTATCAAGCAGGATTGTATCTCTGTAGGTATTTGCTTAATACTTGTAAGTATTGGATAGTCTATAATGAACTTGGCAATAAGTCTGTTGTGGTACACTCTGTTGTGGCAACCACTTATCACAGTGACAAATGATCACACAAGCAAGTAAATCTCAGAAGTAGATATAATGTGGGTAATTCACAAGAGAACTCAACAAAGAGTCTCTGCTAAATTAGAGTCCTATATATACTAAATA
>Ga0157368_1000390_pt1 | contig 20631 bp, 15 predicted proteins | sample AttbisABBM3_FD_113146 | JGI IMG/M metagenome (GOLD analysis project Ga0157368, IMG submission 113146) | Fungus gardens microbial communities from leaf cutter ant in Botucatu, State of São Paulo, Brazil - Atta bisphaerica ABBM3 | ecosystem: Host-associated > Fungi > Mycelium > Unclassified ...
ATTTAGGGTAGGCTAGAAATAGCTCGCACAGACCATTAGGTATTTGTATATAAGGTAGACAATCCTATACAGAGTTCTCTATCAAGTTTTCTTATGTTAACCCAATATAAGATTCTATTCATTGATCTACTCTAAGGTCTTTGAGTTGTAACAGATATACAAAAGCAACAACAAACAACTGAGATATCAGAGTATCAGTAACTATAAAAGCTTTGTTGGCTAATATCTTATGAATGACTAGACAGATTCCCACAATCAAACTTGCATTGTAAATTCCTCATCAACTAGTTTCTAATAATATATTATACATTATATAGAGATTAGTATTTATAGAGATACAAGCATATCAATATAGTGACATAAATAGTTATCTTCTAAAATTAGCCTAACAGCTGCTATGACAGATAACAGTTCCCATTAGATACAAGTTTTGATCATGTGATGAAAACAACTTGTATACAAACTATTACTCTTTTATATATATACTTCTATATCTAAGGATTAGATCTCAGACTTAACAATATTAATTTTCATCAATTTTCATTCCTTATTATCTGTATTGATCTTAATCATCATTGTCATTATTATTCAACTTCTGAAAGTGTACTCAAGGTTCAGATATCACAAATAAGTAAGTAGTTCATTTTGTGATAACTTAGATGTTCCTTCAAGAAGTTAATAAAGTTCTCAATTAACTGAAATCAATCAATCAAGAGATTATGGATAAACCTGGAGCAGTTTGCAATGTTGATATATTTCTATTGATATATTTCTACTTGGCAATGGTTATATAAATACTGAGTACACTTTATAGGGAAAAAGTACTGTCTATACTCCTCAATAGGAGTATGGTCAAGGATAGTTCTAGTTGCTCTGGCATATAATGTGACTGACTAGCTAATATAAGTAAGCCAACTATCACTCTTGGAGTAACTGGGCTGAAATATCTAGAAGTTTTACAAGTATCTTACTAAGTAGGAGTATTGAAATATAATAGTGGTAATATTGTTATATGTTTCATTCCATCTTATTAGTAATGTAGATAATTGTTCTAGTAATAATCAAGTACAATTGAGAAATTTTCTGATAAATAACATATATAGAAGAGTTATGTCTTACTATTATAAACTTTAAAGTTTTGCATGAATTTGATTTGTCTATACTTACTTATATATATTTATAACTATTTCTTATCAGTAATGTCACAGTTGTTAGAGCTTAAGATAGTAGACTTAGTTTTATTTCATTTTCTTCTCTTTTATTTTATTTTCTATTTTAATTAGACTTAGTTAAGAAATAGTAATATGGTATCACACATGACTGTCACAAGCTGGTCACATGTCACATTCATGATCACAACATCACATAATGCAAAAAGAAACATGAAAAGTTCTAAAATAATAATATCATACAATATATATTAATCTTATATAAAATATATAATCTTAAATATAAGTTAGATATAGCTAAGCATAGACCATCTACTTAGTATATATATTTTTATCAAGTTCTCTTATATAAATCTTATATAAGATTCTTTTTTTGCTCTATTTCTGCCAAAGCTATTTCATAGTTTCTACAGTATTAATATTATAAGCTCTTATATTCTATTTCAATTTTCTTTATTTTCTTTGATTCTATATTTTTATTTGTTCTTTTTCTTTTATAAATAATAAAGATATATGTGGCTATAGTTACATAATATAAAAAATCATAGTAATCAATACTATGATAGTAATAGTACATACAAACTTAAAGCAAAACCAGCTTAGTATTGAGACTTAGGCTCAAATGATAGAGCAAAATAATAGTCTTATATAGAGTTTATACAAGAGAACTCAATAGAGTTCTTAATATAATATATCATACATAAAATTAACATATAGTAAACATATTGTATAATATTATTGTTTCAGAACTATCTCTATTCTTCTATATATTATATGATTGTGTGACTGTGATATTTGTAATTGATGTGTGACAGCTGTGACAGTTATATGTGATTTTTTTTTAAGTCAACAATTTATTACATGGGGCATGATGGTAGTCCATGCCTACAGGAGGAATTATGTATGGAGTATCAATACTTTAACCTTTTTTATGCAGTTACCCAACACAAAGGACTACTAAGGAATTGAACCCATAACTTCAAGTAAGTTTGAGGTAGGCATAATACATATGGACAGGGGTCTCTTCCACTATGCCATCTCTCCCCCCACAGTTATATGTGATGTTACACTAAATCCTAACTCTTAATTTCAAAATAAGAAAAAAAATAGAAAGAAAATAAAAATGAGAAAGAAAGATAAAATAAACAGAGTTTATTATCTTCAGTTCTGACAGTTAGCTTTATAACTCTTGTATTGGAGTTTTACAAGAAGAACTGAACAAAAAGCCTCTGCTTTATTACTATACTATTTATATTAATACATGCTAGTTTATTATCAAATTCCAATCCAGTCATATCTATCTCAACCTATGGATAATATCTCCTTTTATATTCACACTTATAAATCTCTTCTGGTGTGAATTAATACCATTAATCACTTTTCAGACTTTCTCACTAGATTTCCTAACAACTCTATAGACATTCATTTTTCTATCTAAGAACTATTCAAAATCAGAATAGCTTGTTTATAGTTTCTATTCTCTAGATAACTATCTTAGATAGAGTACTTGGTATATTATATACCAAGTCTAACTCTAACAATAGCCTATTTTCTATAGTAGTATTATTCCTTCTATATAACCTATTCTCCATAGTAGTATTATTTCATAACTCATCTTCCATGACAATATTATCTTCTGTTCAAAACTCCACAAGTACTCAGTTTTTTGCAGCAGAGCTTACTCCTTTCCAGACTCAGTCTTCTATAGTAGAGTTTTCCTATTCCAAACTTCTTTGAGTGTTCTACTACTAAAAAATACAAGTTCTTCTTTACAATACTCTGTATTTAAAGGCTGGTAAGTATATTGTATTCTTCAGTCTAATAATTGAATACAGCAAATATAACAAATATCATTTATTAATAAACTCCAGTATTTTACAATAATATACTTTTTTATTGGAACTCATTTTCTTAAACTCTATTTCTCTTTCTCAAGTTGCAACTCTATAGCAGACAGATAGCACAGCATATAAGCTGAAGCTAAGATTATTTGCAAAGTTTATAACTTTGTACTTATTATGACTTTAGGTCTCAAAGTTAAGACAAAAGTATACTTTTATATTAAGTAACACAAGAAAACTTGATGGAGTTCTTATTATGAACCAATCTATCTTATATACCACAAACCATAGTTTGCATACACACTATAACTAATCTACCCTAAAGTCTATATACTCTTTATATATTGTTGTTATACTGTATAACATCATCTGTTTTGGAACCTTATATAACCTTTTTTGTATTATATGATTGTGATCTGTAATGTATGATTATTACATGTGATATCACATTATACTCCTCTACCTAAGTCCAAAATAAATGAAAACTAAAACTCAAAAAAAATAAAATGAAAATGAAAAAAAATAAAATAAAATAAAAACTAAGTCTATTATTCACAACTCTGACAGTATTCCTTATATAAGTTTCTATACTTGAGACAAACTCCAATACAATACTGTGTACTTTTACTCCTAAGTATAAACTACTATCAGATACAGTTTATTTATATCTGATATTTCTTGGCAAACTTGTTCTGTCAGATTTGAAAATAATGGACTTGTTTCTTATTTTATTTTTATTTTGGACTTGGTTAAAGAGGATGATGTGACATCATGTGTGACTGTCACAACCATCACAAGTAGGTCACACATGTTACATTTGTAATATCATACATCTTATAATAAGATAACTCTTAAATATATAACTTATTTTCACATCTTATTCTGACTATATCTATCTTAATCCACAGATAATCTCTTCTTCCTTATCTGTACTCCCCAACCTCTTCCAGTACAGATCACACCTCTCTATTCCACCTTAGATATCCTTGCTAGCCTTTGTTAACTCTATGGACATCTATTCCCTAATATCTGAGTATTACTAAAAATTAAAGTAACTCACTTAATAGTCTCTATTTCAGATAACTACCCTAGATAGCATATCTAGTATATAATATAGTAGTTTAAACTGTATTAGTTATCCTGAAAACTAACACTCACTTCTGGTGTTGGGAATAATATATCTTGTTACTCTCTAGTGGTTTTCTACCTATTAAGTTTCCAAATCTTCACTCCAAAATATACAACCAGTACAGCTATTAGAGGCACAGCACATAAGCTGAAGCCAAAGATTGTTCTGACCCATCTTCTATATTCTTAGATAATACATCAATCACTTATTGGAACTTCTAAGATGTTCTAGCAGATCTTGGATAATAAGGTGTGAACTGTGTCTAACACTCATAATATTTAAAATAGGCTAGATGTAAAGTGTGCACAGACCATGTACTAGAGATATATAGAGTAGACTTATTTATACTAGGAACTCTACTAAGTTTTCTTGTGTTAACTAATACAAGGTTGCTCTTTTGTTTCTACACTAGGACTTAGATTATAATATATCTTCTTTAAACCCTCTAAGTGTAAACTTCTGAAATATGTGACTAGTGCAACTAGTGCAACTAGTAGAGATATAGTATATAAGTGTTAGAGCAATTCACACTTGTTAAGGATATCTACAAATATAGTATAGAAGATAGAATGGAAGATGTAATTTAGCAGATATGAAGGCAGAAGTGACTTAGAAGTTGTGCTACATGGATAATGATCTTGGCTTCAATAGAAGACATTACATTTAGCTTAACTTTGTTGTATGGTCATATTTCAGAAGAGAAAGATTTAGATAGAACTTAGGACAAGTGTGGCACAAATCCAAGTTGATTATCAGACTAAAGAACTACACATGGTAGCTATCATTCTTAGATACAGAAAGTGTCTTTTCTAATAATACTACTACTATATATACTCTGGGTTGTTGGGCACTATAGGAGTTGTTATTAGAAACTCCATGAGATTGATGTGGAATGAAGAGGCTTTTGTTCTCAGATTGATAAGTAATTGAGATAGAGCATAATCTATACCAGAAGAAGGTGAAAGGGTGCAGATATCAGATACAGTTGGATAGTATGTAATTGTTGCAAAGCATATGGTCCATGATTAGTAGTACTAATTAGGTAGTCAATGTAAAATTTTTCACATAGGTTGAACTACCACCAATATTACTTATTTTTTATTGTTGCTTATACTTCTCCAGCTCTCCACTATAGTATTCACTATAGGTAAGTGGTTACCAGTTGTCCACACTGCACCATGCTGCTGTGCATTCTGTTTCTTCCAACAGTAATAATGAGTTAAAGCCAAAGGTTATTTGACATTTATATTTCATGCATTCCAGATAATATATACTCACTCATCTGTCTTCCAAGAATATACTATGGGTCTCAGATATTGAGATGTGAACCTAATATCCATGCTAGTATTAGATTAACCTAACTCTATGCTATGAGAATGATATGTCATAGTCATACATCCTGATATCATAGTTCTAGTTCCTTCTACTATGTTTTAGACTAATGGCATCACATCATGTGACATAGTCACATGCCATATCACATGATATCTCATTGCTAAATCTAAAAGAAAACTAAATCAAAACTAAATCAAAAACAAAAGAAATAAAACTAAATTAAAATTGTTTGAGTCCAGGAACATATTATAACAAGAAGGATCTGGAACAATGACATCAGAGAGCATGGCTTTGGTGTGGTGTCCTCATAATAGACACATGTAGTAGTAAATTAAGGCCAGCATGGACCATTGTGTAACTGTATAAATAGTGCACCAATACAGTGAGGACTCTTTGTCAAGTTAGTACTTGAGTACAGCTTTTGAGTTGTCTTGACTTGTGGTTGCTACAACAACTTATGACTCAATCCATAGTCACTTACAGGCAAACAGATCATGAGGGAAATGTATAAATAGCAGTTGATAGTTGCACCTAGTCTGGCTACTTATGGACCTTTTGTTCCAATCACTAAACTTGAGGTTTTGTAACACACAGGCTCGAATTTCTGAGAATTAAGAATCTCTCAAACAAACAATTAAACAGGTATGATCACAAGCAGATCACAAGCATCAGGCTGTAAATCATTTTATCGGAGAGTCGTACTCTAGTATTAGGTCCTTCCTATGTTGTAAACCCTATATTAACCCATGCACGCATCGAATCCCCGAACAGGATTGTGATCCACAAAATTCTGGAAAAAGAGCTCAGATATGAAGTTGGAACTTTTCAAGTCTATGTTCCTCACAAAAATCCAAGGCAAGCCAAAGAAGCCGATATGACGTTTGTTGCGAGATGCCCCAATGTGTTCACCATTGGTAAAATTGCAGCTGTTGACACGGACAGCGCAAGATACCGAAAAGCACTAGTGTGGCCTCGAGTAAGTAGCTTACACGTTTGGAACCTAGGACTTACTTGATTACAGCGGCACTTTCAGCACTTCGGGACTGTAGAATGTCGACAGCATAAGCCCCACATGGCGTCAAAACAATATCGACCTAAACGATGTGAATGAGGTGGCCTTCAGCGAGGTATCCAAAATACTCACTGCAACTCCGGTGAAGAAGAGACAGACGAGGTTGAGAGCCAATCCACAAGTTCCAGGGATGTATCTAGTTACGACTGCAGAGAGAATCACTGCAACGGGAAGGAACGCGCCGAACAAGGTAGCACGGAGTCTATCCTCAGGGTACCAGAGTCCTCTCTTTCTCTGGGAACGGATAATAACAATGTCTGAAATCCATCCCGACAGTGGTGCACCAACTAACACATCAGAGTGAGTCCTACTGACTACATCGTAAGTGCGTGGTTGATTGACATACTGGCATTACCGATGCCACATGGCAAAAAGCAGGCCCCAATGATAGCCTCGTTTGTAATTCCATATTTTCTTCCCTGTCTCAAGATGAGTAAAGTATATTTCCCAGCATCTTAAGACCTACGATAGTGTACGCAAGAGGCACAAGTAATACTAAGTAGTCGAATTGGTCCGTAGTGGACAAAACCAAAGAAGCGATGACTCACCAAAATCGCATTGAAGTGTCAAGAAGCTTCCAAGTGACTGAGTTGATCAGTATATCAGCTCGTGAGAGAGTAGGCATGAAGCATCGACACCTACCACAGCAAGAATTGACGGACTGCGGAGCATATCCAGTTGCGAAAAGGGATTAAGAATCACAGGCCACCATCTGGGACAAACACCACCCTCGCGCACGACTCTATCGGCTCCACGGGAGTCTGGGTGACTAGTTTCAGGAAAGTACGACAGGATGCATAGGAATGTTGCAAATGCAAATGCAGCCAAAGAGAAATGGAGAATTCGCCACGAGAAATGATAAGCAACAAATCCTGTAGTTCCACCTCTCAATAGGCCTACAACGCTCAACCATACACTCAACACTCACCCCCAATCATTGGAGCTAAAGCCAGTCCTAGCAGCGTCACCTTAAGGAGAGGAGATACAATAAAAAGAGATAACCCTGATACAAACGTTGGGCTTACCCCATAATAGCTACCCATTGCACGCCCTCGTTCTTCCAGTCGATAAATGTCACCAATGACACCGAAGCCAACTGATGTCCCGGGGGAGGCTCCCATGGCTTGAATGAACCTGAATATCAACAACTGCTGCACATTTTGGGCCCAGCCTACACCAACGGACCCTATGATCATCACGGGAAGTGAGTAAAGGTACGCAGGTCGCCGCCCATCTACAAAGTAGGTAAGCTTCAGGCTACTTGTTTAGAATAATGATGAATTCACAGAAGGTCGCATAAGCAGAGCCCATGAGGGAGCCAAAGGCCGCAGCGAGAATATAGATACTAACAGCCCAACTGCGAAAAGGAGAGATAAATTAGTATATTATAGAAACTTTCACGATTGGAGGTGTGTCATACCTCACAGATTCTCCAGTGGTGCCAAGTTCTTTCGCGATCTGGGGTATTGATGGGATGAATGTACCAGAGGTGAAAACTGGTGAAACAATATCGAGAGAGTCGATAGGGAGCGGTGAAGAACTCACAAGGAACCAAACCTCCCCAGGAAACGATCGCTACAATGAGCTTTTTCTCTTCCGGTGAGAACCGATCGTATAGGAGGTCCACCTTGCTAGGGTCATTCTCAAGCAACGGCGTCCTTTCATCCATGCTAGACATTTCTGTGAACAGGAGTGATGGAACGAGTCAAGGTTTGTTTTCAAAAACCGAGGTGAAGATGCGAAAAAAACGACGGGAAACCTCAGAGACGATGGGACGGAGGAGATAATGTTGCTTCTCACCTCTTCCGAACGTACACTCCCAAGCGGGAGCAGAGAGACTTCGACTTGGACAAGCCAAATTTCAACTATTTTAGACTATTAGTGCAACCGAGGAGCCTCAAAAATTCATCAACTGTTCCTTTTCTGCTCTCGAAAGTGATGCGAACAGTAGAACAAGACATACACCGCCACCTTTGCGCTGGCCCGATTACGGGATGCTTTTTTGGGGGGTGGATAAATAGGAAAACGGCGCTTCCCTTGACATATTCTTGGCTACTGTTTACGCTGCTGAGTTTGATCGAACTCGGTTCAGAAATGGTCAACTTGATGACAGCACATTGATTTTCCATTGATTTTCCACGTTCTTTTTTTTTTTTTTGAGATCAACGATTTTTTATACGGGGCGCAAAGGCAGACCGTGGTAGCTACTTCTTAGCTACGTACATTGAAAAGCAAACAACATGAAGATTGAGAGAAGAAGGAATAAAAGTAAGAAATTTTTTTTTGGATAGTGAGAAATAGAAAGAAAGAAAGGAGGGAGAAAAATAAAAGCTAACGGGCATTAGTCACGAGCAGTTCTGTAGTACTATCCCCGAAAGAGCACTACTGTTGAATTCTAAGAACAAAAATGAAATGGCTAATAGAATCTAGTTTCGATCGGATAAGATCCACATGGACAGTGGAAAAGTCTCATTTGGGAAGAATCTTAAACGATATTCGCCAGTCGGTGCGTGGTTGACGATGGCTCTCGATGCTCTTGCACATAGCGAGTTTGAATGGCCGAAGTGTCTGAGCCACGTTCCACCTTTTGCATAAGACGGTTCCAGGGGGTTATTTCTCCAAGAAAAGGCGTCCTTTGTCATCTGACGCTTGAAAAGTCATCTTCCATTGGTTGATGAGCGATTTTTCCATGTTCTAACGACTCGACAACTTAACTTAACAACGCAAACGTATTACTAATGAATGTACTTTTGGAAACTCCTGGAAACTCCACTTCAATTTCTTATTTTTTTGGGACCTTGAATCGTTCCAGACATATCCTGCAACTGTGCGCTATAGTACAGCCGGATAAAAAATACGTGAACTCTAGAACCATTGAAGGAGAAACGAAGGAAAGTGTATGTAATCAGATTAAACGAGATTATCATATAAAAACGAAGCGTAACGAGAGACAAAATATTCCATCAGGCCGGAATGGAACATACAACCCTTCTACACAAGAACCCCGATCTGACAAATAGAGCGAGTGCCAGGAGCACTGGTGGCATAGAGGAAGGAGAACAACAGGTAGATGCTATGACGTAAGTGCTTTTTTCGAGTCGACCAAATCATTTAGGTGTTGATTTCGCTTTTGTGCCTTCTCAAGCTGTGCTTGAAGATTCCTAAAAATTGTGAGTATACAGAAACAGTGATCACAAAGAAGAACACTAAACACTCACTTCACATTCGCTTCCAATTCCGCAACCCTCTCTTTACTCCCCTGCCTCTCTCTCTTCACTCTCTCCTCCGCTGCCTTCAACCTCGCCTCATACTCCTTCACTCTCGCATCCCATTTCGCATCCACCTGTGCAGTCTTTTGATTCATCGCTGCAATTTTCTCCTCTGTCGCCAACAATTGATTCTGCGCATTGTTAAGTCGACGCTCGGCATTCGTCGCACGAGTCGTGAGAGACCGAAGTTCACTGGAAGTTGAAATATCCGAAGAATTCGTAAATCGTTTGAGAGAGGTTAATTGAGATTGAAGATCTTGATTCGTGTTCTGATTTAATAACATTCAGAAGTGAATATTTCGATTCGGAAAAGAAAACAAAAAAAAAACCTTTAAAGCTTCCAACTCTCCTTCTTTCGCCGCAAACTTCCGCCTCCACTGACTCTTTGTATCCCCATAACTCTGAACACTACTCTCGAATTTATCAATCTGCTTCCACCTCGTATCAAGTTGCTTCCTTATTTCATTCAACTTGTCCAGGTATTTCGTTTCAGCCTCTTTACATTTCTTATCAAAATCGAGTTGGATTTGTGAAAGTGCTTTGAGACGAGTGATAAGATTATCATGGAAGACACTAAAATTCGTGAAGGGTTTCGTTTCGCCTGAGCCACCTTTCTTCTAGTGTACCAAGTGAGCGGACACCGAGAAAAACCAGTAAATGAAAACTTACAGGAGTCTTATCCACGCCCAAAATCTTATCCAAATACTGGTAAATCGTCAATAATAACGTATTCCTCTCCGTCAACTGATCCCTATACATCCCCTCCTGATTCTGCAAGCTCCTTTGATCTTTCCCAGTCCTCACTTCCAGCTCTTCCACTCTCCCCTTCAACTCTTCACATTCTGTTTCTCTCTTCCTTAATTCTCCTTGTACACTATCCAATTTCTCAGAAATATTTAACCTCGCTTGCGTCTGTTGTGATAATTGCGTTGATAGTTCTCGAGTTTGTGAATGAAGTGTATCAACAAGATCGTCTTTTTCCTGGATCTTCGACTCCCGCAAAATCAGTTCTGCGCGGGTGCGTGAAAGCTCGTCTTCGAGCCTTTCAGTGTCTCGTTTCAGGCGATCCATTTCGAGTTGGAGACTAAACCTCGTGGAAGTGTCAACTTCCCCTCTCCTCTTATTCTCTTTTTCGGACCCTTCCAATGCTTTCTGAACCTCAGCCAAATCGTGCTGACGCTGTTCTAATAACGCTTGTACGCTTGTCAAATCAGATAAAGCAGACTGAAGTGCAGAATCTTTAGCCTCAAGCGATCGATAGGATTTTCGTAGCTCATCTTCTTGTTTACTAATTAGATCTTCGATGGTACGAGTATGTGATTTGAGTGCACGTTCAAGTTCAGATTGGAGATCGGAATGTTGACGGGAGAGGGTGTCGTGTCGGAGTCGGTGATCATGGAGTTCGCGGTGGCATTGTTCATAGATATCGGTGGTTTCTTGGAGTTCAACGCGAACTTGACTGAGTTTCTGAGAAAAGGTATGTCAGCTCGATGGCAATTTAAGAAGTTGCAGACACCGACATACGGACCTCTTTGAGTGCACTATTCAATGCTTCTAACCTCTCCCTCTCGGCGCCTTCATCCTCCCTCAGCCTCTGCATCTCCTCCTTGATCTTATCATTCTCATCCTCAAGAACATAAATTTCTTCTCCTAACTTGTCGATTGTAGTTCTCATAGCTTCGATCTGAGCATCCTTGGTCTCGGCTTGAAGTTCGAGATTACTGAGAGCAGATTCAAACTCGACGCGAAGTTCGTGTTGTCGAAGTTCGTGTTCATCAAGAGCGAGTTTGATATCCCGCAGTTCAGCCTCTCGTTCAGAAAGAACCTAAAATGGTAAAAAGTGAGTTAGGGCGAAAAGAGGAGAAGGTCAGCATTTACATCTTTCAGTTCTTCAACTTGCATCCTCGCTTCCTCAACCTCACCTCTCCACTCATCCTCTACAACCTCGACAATTCTCTTATGCTCCGCAACCAACTCCTCAATCTCGGCATTTTTCTGCTCACACTCATCTTCCTTCTGCTGCACCTCGATCAACAATGCAGCAACTCTATCTTTCATATTATTGAGGTCATCTTCGACTTGTTCCCTCCCTTCCCTTTCCTCGAGTATCATTGCACGGGATTCACTCCGTTCGTTATTGTCCCCAGCACGTCTTGCGTGAAGTTCTTCAATTTCGAGTTTCAACGACTCGACAGCATCGAGTAAATCTTCACGTTCGTCGTTCTTTTCTGATATAAGTGCGACATGGTCTTGGAGACGATCTCGGAGGTCGGTGTTTTCGTCTTCGAGATCGTGCACACGCTGGAGATGCGAACGAAAAGTGTTCTCGGGGTGGGAGGAGGAAGAGGAAGGATTGCTTTCGACAAGATCTTTGAGTCTCTCGATTTCATCCATATTGTCTTGTAATAATTCTCGCATACTTTCGATCTCTTCTACCAATTGCACATTGTGTGCTTCCAATTCTCGTACAACATCTTCACTTTCTTCGCCTTGATGCGCTCTCTGTCTCCGTAATTCGTGAATCTCTCTTTCACGTTCTTCTAGCCTCCCTTCGAGCTCTTCACGTTCGTGGTCTTGAAGACGAGATGAGGCACGATTGTGCTCTTGTTGAGATTCGAGTTCTTTTTCAAGCTGCGAGACGAGTTTTTTGAACTTTTTGATTTCCATATTGCGCTGCTGGACCTCGATTTTGAGGTTGATGTTCTGTTTGAGTGCGGCATCAATTTGATCAGGTGCGAGTTGGGCGAGACGTTCTTCGAGGAAGTGGACACGGAGTTTGACATTGAAGTTTTCTTTCTTAAGGTTGTCGATATGCTAATATAGGATTCAATTCGAGGATTCCATGTGGGGAGGGGTTCAGAGTAGCTGCACCTTTTCTTGATCCCGGAGTGTCAATGTTACGCCCTTATTTGCAGTAGTGGTAGGTCGTACACCACCTTTCTTCCTCGGGGTCTGGACATCTTCTCCATACCTCTTCTTGTCTGCCGCGGGCGTATCTAGCAAGTCTCCGCCATCTTCGTCATCACCATCTGTACCTCTTGTAGACGAAACACCCAGTCTCGAGGGGAATCCCCCACCAATGTCAGTCTTTCGTCTGGACGTAAGAGCCGACGAAGAACCAGGTGGAGAGGGAGTGGCAATTGGTACAGAGGATTGTGCCGTCGTGCGTGAAGCGGCAGAAGGAATCCGGAGATGTCGTGCTGGAGTAGAAAAACCCGATGCAAGAGAGCCCAAAGAGACTTCAGGATGTGTACCTGAAGAGGTGTTTGAGGGGTCAGTAGCGTGGGATGCTAGTGCCGCCGACATTCAGGCAAAAAGGCACTCCTGGCCAGGACCCTGTGTTCCATTGCTGTGTCAATCAGTTTGAAGTCGGCGAGACAATAACATACGGACTTGGTTGTTATGTTATGTTGCTATGTTTTCGATCAACTGAGTGAACCAATAAGAGGTCCCGTGACGATATTTCACGTGATATACTGTTTAAGTCTAGGAATAGTCTGGTATTTTTTATCCTATTCGCTCAATCATCCAAAGCATAGTTGGGGGAAACATTGGTGGCATCGTCATAGTCGAGGACAGTTGTCTTACAGCAACCTGTCCGCATAAGAGTCAGCATCCCAGCCACCACTGACAAAAAAGAAAGACGCACGCGGGTGTATTGGGGATGTTCAGTGGGCATAACCCATCCCCAATATCCATGTTCTGACTCAATCCTGTTGTGCAATCCGTCAACGAGTAACTACAGCAGAAAGACAGAAGAGATATACGTATAGACATCATCACCATGCTGTGGCTGTCTCCGTACTGCCCACCGCTGATTCACAGGCAACTCGTCATGTGGATCCACCTCCCAGACATCTGGCACTACCATCCCACCAACACGACTGCCACCAGTACTCAACACATCACCAACACTATTCAAGACCGCAGCAACTCTTCCTTCGATGGCAATAACCCGTCCGCGATCTCTTCCAACTGTGATATGATAACTATCCCCTCTAGGCCCACCAACATGGCGCAACATGAACGACGTGTTAGGGCTCAGTGGTACACCCAGAGGTTGACCATAGACACCCTTCGGATCAAAAGAGGCATCTTCCACAATGTTTCTACCGACAAGTTGCAGTGAAGGGACTGTTCGGATGGTGTAAATTCCTGTGGAGAGGAGCTCTACAAATTGCTCGTATTCAATTGTTTCTTTGACTCGTGCAGGTTGGATAATCCCATGGTGTTCTTCAATTATCTCTTCCGACATTGTGAGCAGGGAATGTCAAGAAAGAGTCAGTCCAACTGAACGGTTTGATTGCATGTATTCAAGGCTTAACTTATTTCGCTTCCCGTGACTGACAAGGTCATCTTCCCAGGCTTTCTTAGAAGTCTCATTACATAATGAGGTGGGCAAATTCTTATACAGGCTAAATATTGACTTACATACCCATAGTGTGTTTACTATGCTCTAGATATTATTTTCTTTGATGTATTCTAGATCTCTACTGTATGTAAAAACAAAAATAGTATTGGTTTGGAGATATCTGTTAGTCTTGGGAGTTCAAAGGCCTCGGTACTCAGTATCTAATTGTAATGCTGGTAATAGCTTTTTTTCTGATAGTTTAAATCTCAACAATTTTATGTCCTATACTTTACTTTTCTATGTTTTTTTGTTTATTAATTTCATTCCAAAACTTAAAACAATTCTTTTATTCTGTTATCTCTCTACAAGGAAATTGTAAGAGGACCTGTCACTTTATTAAAATCTGAAACCCAAACACTATCTATATCTACTGCTAAACCTATAGACTTTTCCCTTCCTAAGCCTCAAGCCTCAACTGTCACTGCAGGTTTTATGAGGCTTGTCAAGTCAACTTCACTGCTTATACTCTCAATCTTTATTAAGTATCATTCTTATGATAAATACAATTTTCTCTCTTTGTTAAGAAAGTGAACAGAAAATAGAATAGAACTTGCTTTGAGCAGATATCTGTGATCAGTCACAACAGAAAGGAGTTAGATCAAGTTTGGAAACTTATCTGGAAAATGGATATGAAAATCTGTGAGCTTAGGTAAGTATCCAAGGTATGAGTCAAGCTTAAGAGCTTATCTGTAAATAAGTAATATGATAGTGAAAGACAACCTTGGTTTCAACTTATGTATTATGCTCACTACTTGTCATGTAGTTATAATTTTGAAAGATTAGGTATTAGTGAGAAGAAAATTCTTAGCTGATCCTAGTTAGATATTAGGGACAATTCACACTTGCCAAAGATATCTGTAAATATAGCATAAAAGGTAGAAATAGAAGTTGGACTTAACAACTGCAGATTAGATAGAGATCAAAAGTGATGCTATATAAATAATAGTCTTGGCTTCAACAGACAATGTTATACCTAGCCTATACATCATATAACTGTATTTCTGAAAGTTGAGAGTTTCAAAAGAGAGCTGAGATGGGTGTAGCATAAATCCAAGTTAATTATTAGACTAAAGAATGGTACATGATCACTAATGTTCTTAAATACAGAAGTGATAATCTAATAATATTCTACTGCTATGCATACTCTGGGTTGTTAGGCACTATAGAGATTGTCATTTAGAACTCTATGGAATTGAGAGAAATGCAGGGTTTGTGTTAGAGTTGTGAACAATGGGCTTAATGTTATAACTTTAAGCTTAGCTTAGGTTGCAACTTAGGCAAGACTTAAGTAGAGAAGAAAAGAATGATCAATTAGTAAAGTGTAAAAATACAGAAGAGTATCTACAACTATATATACCTATAGACCATGAGTAATACATATGCTAGCAATAAGGAAATGAGTTAGGAAACATAAGGAGGCTTCTACTAGTATATGAAGTGCTGACTGATTCTATACATTATTAACACATGGTATAGCTGATTATTGAGTTATAATAAAGAAGAACCCCAACATCTGTTGTCCATAAAGTAACCACCTGTAGACCATGAGGTATCAATTGTAAAACTTAGTTTTATTTATTTTTCTTTTCTTTTATTTTTCTTTTCTGTTTTTCCTTTTATCTTATTTTTAGTTTTAGTTTTCTTTTCTTTGTCTTAGACTTAGATAAAAGGTATAATGTAATGTCACATGTGACAGTCTCACAAGCCACAAAGCATGATAAAGAAGAAGAAGTAATACTTGTTATAGGTTACACAATCACATGACATAGAAAAGATTGTAGAAAATTCAAAAACAAATAATGTTATATAGCATGATAACAGCATGTTAGCCTTATAAATTGCACATGGACTTTAGAATAGGTTAGTTATAGTGTACATACAAACTATGATCTGTAATATAAGGTAGATTAGTTTATACTAGTAGCTTTATTGAGTTCTCTTATGCTACTCAATACAAAAAGCCATTTTTTGTTTTATTACTTGAACTTGAGTTATAACAGTTTGATTCTTAAATTAATAGGTGATAGAATAGAGTGTGATCTGCACTAGAAGAGAGTAGGAAGAGTGTAGATATCAGAAGAGTATTGAAGAATTCTTATTTGATTTACAGACTGGGAACTACAGAGTATTTACTAGGTCTTATATATATACTGAGTTTGTAGCCAAAAACTATAGCTAGATAGTAATAGTATAGAAGATAACATTATAGAGACAGTTCCTAGAATATAGGATAACTAGAAATCTAGGTTGTCAGAGTTCTGAATAATAGACTTTATTTTATTTTTTAACTCTTTTATTTTTATTTTTATTTTTATTATATTGGACTTAGATAAAGGAGTGTGATGTGACAGTCACACAACTGTCACAAACATGACACTAGTCACAGAGTGGTCACATAATAATGTAATATAGAAAAGAATATAGAAGGTTCTGAAATATATGATGTTATATAATATGGCAACAGTATATAAGGTAAACTAACTTGTACTTGAAACTCTATCAAGTTCTTTTATATTACTCAATACAAAAATCATTCTTTATCTTTACTCAAGGACTTAAGTTATAACATGTAGAAGTACACTAAGGTATGTTAGAGTTCTGTTTAGAAGTTAGAAAGTGAATGTCTTGGAAGTTAGTCAATTTTCATTATTGTCCAATTAGCTTCTGCTAATATACAATGTTTTAGATTGTTCTATCAGATTTTTTGACCACTTAGTACAATTATTCTATATGTCATAAATTTCATAAGTATTCAATATCATGAAGACTACTGTCATCTTTGCATCTATTTTGTTCTCTTTTAATACTACTACACTGTTTTGTATCAAAACAGACAGCTTAGATTTTACAATAAGAGTAGTTCTCTTACAGATATTAACAATAGATGGTAAGTAGTATTCTTTAACAAATCTCTCTCCTCTGTTAAGCTTAATCATAAAATATATGATAAAGAGATACTAGCAATCATCTGAGCTTTTAAAGAATAGCAACACTTTCTAGAATATTACAAACTCAAGACCTTAGAGTGAGTCAAGAGAATCTTATATTAAAGTTGATATAAGAGAACTTAATGAAGTTCCTAGTATAAAACTGTCTACCTTATATATGATAGACTACTGATCTGTGTTACACTACCATTAGTCTATCCTAAAGGGCTATACATTATTCTTAAGGTCAATATATAAAACATGCTATATGATGTTATTTTGTTCTAGAACCATTTACAATGTTCTATATAGCATGTGATTGTATGATTGTGTTATATGACTGTGACCAATGTGTGGCACCAAGTCATGTTGTGTGACAGTTTGTAACAGTCACATGTCATGCTAATCCCTAGCCCTGAGTTCAAAATAGAAAGATAAATAGAAAAGAAAATAGAAAAGAAAATAAGAATAAAATAGAGTCTACTGTCTTTGATTCTGATATAGAAGGTGTGGCAAATTCTGTGAAGATATGGGCAGATGACTAAAACCTGGAGTATTTTATGATAGCCAAGAAAATTAACTATAAGTAAGCATAGTAATCATTATATCTGGTAAGATTTGATTTCATACTGTATTATTGCCCAAATAAGTCTATGGAGAAACCAGATGTGATCTCTTGTCAACCAGACTATAGTCTTGATCAAGCTGAATGTCAGACTTACAAAGTTTGGATCTAAGTTTCTTGTGACCTTTCTTTTGATTTTGATTTATTTTCCTTTTCTTTTATTGTTTATCATGAGAACTGGGATTAGGGCGTGACATCACTGTCACACTGTCACAGGTCACATGACATGGTCACAGTAACAATCACAAGTCATGAGATAGCAATAGAAGGAAGTAGAAGGTTCTGGAAGGATAATGTCTATACAGTATATATAATATATATTAACCTTAAAACAAACACATGGTCATTTAGGGTAGGCTCAAGTAGTAGTAGCACAGACCATGGGGATTAGTATATAAGGTAGACAGTCTAGTACAGGGTTCTCTATCAAGTTCTCTTGTGTTAACCCTAATATAAGGTTCCTTTCTTTGACTAGCTCTAAGGTCATTAAATCATAACACTGAAGTTTTTGGTAGTGTATGTGAAAGGTTTTATTACAATTAATAATATCTCATGTTTAGATATTTACCTCATATCTGATATACTTTGAAAATATATAAGGTTTTTTTTATCTTTTGTTTCATATTTACTGTATCTTGTATTTTTCTCATGTATTATCAGTTAGTATCTCATGTAGTAGTTAAAAAACTTCCTCATGCTTTTCTTATTGTCTTCTAAAGGACTTATTATTTCCTCATGGTCATTAAGTATATATAGTTGTGAATACAATCCTGTATTCTTAAAATTCACCAATTAACCATTCTTTTCTCTTTTACTTAAGTCTTTGCCTAAGTTACAACCTAAGCCATGCTTAGAATTATAACAGGTTTGGCATTTAAAGGAGAAAAATGAGTGTTGGAGTAATTGGATGAAGTCTACAAAGTTTGTACTTTAGAAGATACCTAAGTATATTGTCTTAACTATATTATAAGTAATATTTATATTCAGAAGATATCTAAGAGAACAGAGTAAGGTCTCCTGAAGATAATAACTATCTTATATACTTGAAACTACATTCTAATCTAGCAGAACAAATCTAACATAACTAGAGAATGATTGTGTCCAGATGGTTAGGAATCCTAATGGAAACATCTAGAATATTACTCAGAAATGGCAAGAAATATGGGATAATGAATCATTACTTGAATATTACTCAGTGGGGTTGAATAGCAGAGATGATGAGATTCTCTTAATAAAGTCTACAGAGTTCTTAGTATAGGTAAAAATAGTGAAGTCTACAGAGTTGTCAATAAAAATTGATGATGTTTGGGGCTTGGAATACTATGAGCTAATAGATCTCTTTACATGTATTCTCTCTTTTAAATTGCTATATCTCAAAGTAAAAGGAACAAGTCTGAAGTTTATGTTGTGAAAGTTAGCTACACAAACAAATTGTGGAGCTCAGGAATTAAGACAGTGAAACTCAACTATTTAATCTAGTAACATATCCAAAGCATTTTTCCAAGAATTTGCTTTTATACTGAACCCTTTTCACTTAATCAAGTATTAGTATTTTCTATAGTACCAACAATTGTAAGGAAACCTACCTTAGTATTCCAAACCCTTATCCTTGCCAAACCCTGTAGTCTTCTTGTTTCTTACTCATTAGTACTCAACAACTCTATCAAACTCTATAGTCTTCTTTAGGCCAATCCATTGATCTCCTAATCCTGCTAAACTCTATAGACTTTTATAAACATGTTGTTGACCTCTATAATCAAACTTCTCTAATATTTCCACTATAAGATTACTTTCTTCCTTTTCTAGTAGATTTCTAGATGTTTCTACCAGAGTTTCTGACTATCTGGCTATTATTATTCTTCACTTATATTAGTACTGTTCTGCTAGATATTACATCTTGTGTTCCATTTATATCTGTTCTGACTCATAGATAATCTCTTCTCTCTTATTTGCATATTCCAACCTCTTCTAGTATGGATCACACACTTCCAGTCTATCTCAGATGTTCTCACTGGGCTATTGTTAATTCTATCTCCTAATATCCAAAAATTATTAATATCCAGGGTAACTTACTTAGCAGTTTATATTCCAGATAGCTACCCTAAGTATTCTACCTAGTATATAATCTGGTAGTTTACACTGTACTAGCTTATCCTGAAAATCAACTAAAACCAGCACTATCTCTAGTGTTTGTTAGAGCAACCATTAAACTAAAATAGTCAATGGATTTATTACAAAATGAACTACTCACCTATTTGTGATATCTGAACCTTGGGTGCACTCTCAGAGGTTGAGGAGTGATTTAGAAGTTTAACAATAATGACAATGATAATAAAGATTGATGAAAATTGATTTTATTAAGTCTGAGATCTAATTCTCAGATATAGAAGTATTTATACAAAATAGTGATGATCTGTGCACAAGCTGTTTCTATCCCATGATCAAAACTCATACCTGATAGGAGCTGTCATCTGTCATAGCAGATTTCAGGCTAATTTTAGAAGATAACTAATTATGTCACTATATTAATATGCTTGTATCTCTATAAATACTTATTGATATGAGATATATCATATATTATTGGAAATGGTTTTGTAAGCACCTTTCAATACAAGTTCAATTGTATGGATTCATTTAACTATTTATGAGATATTAGTGAACAAAGCTCTTACAGCTACTGATGGCCTGATATCTCAGTCATTTGTTGTTGCTTTTGTATATCCCACATATGTGCGGATAGCTTTCATTTAGGGCTTTCCATTGCAACTTATTTTGTGAAAATCAGTCCACTGGTTGTGGAGATACAAGCTGAATAAAGTTTGTAACAAGATCACTAAATAATCTTATAAGTAA
>Ga0157368_1000391_pt1 | contig 20630 bp, 20 predicted proteins | sample AttbisABBM3_FD_113146 | JGI IMG/M metagenome (GOLD analysis project Ga0157368, IMG submission 113146) | Fungus gardens microbial communities from leaf cutter ant in Botucatu, State of São Paulo, Brazil - Atta bisphaerica ABBM3 | ecosystem: Host-associated > Fungi > Mycelium > Unclassified ...
AAAAAAAAAAAAAAAAAAAAAGAACGTCATGACGGATCAATCAATAAGGGAATGGCAGCGCCATCAGGTATACCGCTCATGCATCAATCAATCAATGGTCCTTGCAGGGGAATAGTACCATGCCAGAAGTTATTGTAAAGTGTACATGTGCAAGAGCGCTAAAAAAACAAAATCACAGAACAGATAACATTTAATGCTGCGGCGGTGTCAATGATGATATACTTGGAAGTGTGACAAAAGTGAGACGCACATTTAAGCTGCTTGTTGTGATGATCAAGGATCCAGTTCCTCCTCCTAGAGATCAAGGCCTAACAAACTAGGTTAGCACGAGAGAGAAACATCCTGGCATGGATGGAACCTACCGGTGCCAAGATGGCAGTTGACAATGGCAAATGGAATGGAATATTAGGTACACATCGTATTGGATATTGCAATCAGTCATTGAAGTCGGGGCAAGGTATACCATTATTGTTGAGGAGGGATCTTAGCGTCAGGGCACGGGTCTTCCAGATTTCCTTCTCGGTGGTCAGCCTCTCGACAGCTTTCTCCAATGCCACCTTATGTTCGAGCTTCTTCATCCTGCTCTTCCTAGCTGCCATTGTGTTCTTCTTCCTCTTCCTGTCAATCTCCACTTGGTCCTTGTTGGGAATATGAATATGAGTCTGCCCCCCTTCTAGCTCCTCCTCTTTCTCTTTTCCTTTGGGCGGAAGTGACGAAGCTGTGGCGTATTGCGTGGGAGTTTCCAGTGGAATTTCGGAAGAGTGGGTCACGTGAGGTGTAGTGTACATCCCAGCAGCAGCAGCAGCGGGATCAACCGAAGTCGAATCAACGACGTATTCATACCGCATCTTGAATGAGTCAATAGGCTGTTGAGGCGAATCCTGTATCTTTTATATCGTAAATTCATTCGGTACAAGACATAGCCGGCTTTAATGGCTGTGCATACAATCATGGCTGTGCGCTGTGCATTTCAGTTGCATTCAAGTTGTTCGTGTTCGGTGGTTTTATTCCTCCACTAGACTGGTGTTGTGATGTTCCCACAATCTTATTAAAATGTGACTTCTTCACTACTAGTTCAAAATGAAATCCAACGATAAGATCACCCTCCCGATACCAGTATTCCTCTCCCTGACGATTTTTGCTTTTGCAATACCCTTCTTCTCAACATAATCCACAAAATCAGAGACACCTCCGCCAACTCCAAAGTACAACACTTTAGCTGCAACAAGACATTCTCCCCTTTTCCTTGAATCTGCCTCTTCTATCAGTTTGCTTTGAGAACCACAACAGGCTAGTTGCATCGTCTCTGCAAGACTGGGCATGCTGTTCATCCGATAGATCGTTTCTGAGGTCAGCACGATGTCGAACATTTGAGGATGAAGGTTTGAAAGTTGTAGAGAGAAAGAGGACCAGGAACCGGAGAAAAAGCGGAGGGTGATGTTGTAGGTTGTTCTGAGAGAGTATAAGAATGCTGCTTTGAGAGAGCGAGATATGGCAAGTTCGAAGGGTTCTGGGGTCTTTGGAAAAGGAAGATCGTCGGCATCTGTGTCATTTGATGTAGCATTGGAAGTACGGTAAGCTTGAGAGGCAGGGGAGAGATCTAAATCAAAAGGGGGACTGAGATCACGAAAGCGCCACTACAGGGAGGGCGGGAAATATATTTACACCAGGTTAGGAGGATATTAGGGAGCGTCACGAGTTCTAGGACAGAGTCATTATAGTCTTGAAGGTAGATCACGGTCTCTAAAACTTGAGAGGATTTGCATGGAGGCGGAGAAGAAAAAATGTGGTAGAGTACATAGAGTGTTGGAATCGCCGTTCCACAACCAAGCTATTGTGAAGAATCAGTAGAGACAGTGGAGGCGGCAGAAAAGGGGATAACTGACTTCGAGGATATGCTTGCCTCGGAACCCCTCAGGGTCTTGGAACGAGTCGAGATACTCGACGAGATCAGTGCTACATTCCCAAGTCTTGAGACCACCCTCGTAAATGTGGGGTATGAGATCGGAAGGCGCCTCAAGAAACTGTAATGCCGACGCGTGCCGGTGCTGTTTTTTTTCATCTGAACTTGATTCATTGTTGTCGAATGGTTGAGGAAGATCGGTGGCAGCATCCTCATCAGAAATCAACTGAAATCTCACATCGAAGAGGTCTCGTCGAGAAAGTGTGACGGTTCTGTTACCCTGGCGAAGGGAGACGTTGAGCGGTGAGCAAGATATCACCGGGGGGAGTGGATCAAGCTTGATACATTATGACACCATGAGCAGGTTCCAGTCTGGCAAAGCAAAGACACGCACGAGGTCGTCGATGGAAATTTCTGCGGACGGTGCCTCGGGTGGGAATGGGTCTTTATCCCCATTTTCCTGTCGAGAATCTTGGATGACGACACCAGAATCGTCGATTGGATCGTCAATGTCAAAGTCAAATTTGAACATGGGTGTAGTGTTTTTTCTTTCCTGGGAAGCTAGTAGACTAGGCGCAAACATCTGATATCTAAATCAAGAATAGATCAAGGGCACATGGTGTAGTTGGTTATCACGCTCGCTTAGCATGCGAGAGGTGTTGGGTTCAATTCCCAATGTGTCCATTGTTTTATCCTTATTTAATATAATTTTTTTGTAAAAATAGCATTGAAAAAATACAAATGTTTTTAAAAAAATAAACAATGGACACATTGGGAATTGAACCCAACACCTCTCGCATGCTAAGCGAGCGTGATAACCAACTACACCATGTGCCCTATATCCTGTGATATGTGCCGATTATTGGGTCCCACTACTTAGATATAACCACATGCACCTAAGAGCCCTTACTCTGGCTCTGGCTGGCCTCGCAGTGCCTGGCGTTTTGGGCTGGGGAGCTGCAGGACATGAAATCGTCGCTACCATCGCCCAGATTTACACTGAACCTAGTGTGTTGGACAAGCTGTGCCGGGTCATGAACGCAAACCCCAGTGGCAACTTTGCTGCAGGCAGCACCGGCGACCATGACGACAATGGGGATGAAGAACTCTCTAGCCTGTGGGCAGGTAGTAAGGTGCGGACCACTGGCAGGGGTTGGCCGTGCCATCTCGCGTCTGTCGCGACATGGGCAGACAAGTACAAATATAGAATGCCCTGGTCTGCCCCTTTACATTATATCAATAGTGTAGGGGACAATCCCCCCGACGAGTGTCTGTTCCCAGGTCCTGAGGGTTGGATAGGGAGACCCAACATCAACATTTTAGGGGGCATACACAATACATCTAACATTCTTATCGACTATGCCGATGGCAAAATCCACGATGTAGAACTCGCACAAGAGGCCCTCAAGTTCATTGTTCACTTCATCGGGGATCTGCACATGCCTCTCCATCTCGTTGGACGTGGCAGAGGTGGAAACAGTGTCGATGTGTGCTGGGAGGGGAGAAGAACGAATTTACACTCGGTTTGGGACGGATACATGATTGCCAAGGCGATTCGTCAGACACCATACAATTATACGAGGCATCTGCCTAGTGGGTTCGAGCGAGTGGAACAGAGTTTGAATGGGGCTATTTATGATCCATTTGTGAGGAAGATTGTTTGGGAGGGCGTCGAGCAGAAGTGGGCAGAGGATTTGGACCAGTGGATTGCATGTCCTACAGTGATTGAAGAAACCGTGTGGTCAGCTCTTCACCGGTTTTTCCTGCCTGGTTGGATTACGGAGAAAAAAACAGTTGACGTGTCTACGACAGATACCGAGTTTATTTGTCCCTACCACTGGGCTAAACCGATTCATGCACTCAACTGCGAATTTATTTGGCCAAAGGAGCTTTCCGCCAGTGATTCACTTGGTCATTCTGCAACTTCCCGCCCCCGTCGCACGAGATGCACTAGGTTCCCTCACCCTCGTTTTCGTCTAGAGGGCGACAACGACTCCCCATACGAGCTCGATGACCTCCCATACGAACTCGATGACCCCCCATACGAACTCGATGACCCCCCATACGAACTTGACAACCCCAAGTATACAAAACCTATTGAACAACGTATGCTGCTGGAGCAATTCTTGGCTCAGGGGGGTGTTCGACTCGCCGCAGTCCTTAATTACATCTTTACAGATCAGACAGCCCTTTAGTTATCTTATCTTATCTTGCCATCAATGAACTTTTTTCCGGAAATGACTCCTTTCCTTGCTCACAATGCCCATCCACGGACTCGAGTTTCTGAGTAGTAAAGTGAATCCCAACCATTTCAGCATCGAAAAAGTTATCAGACCGAATATCTTAGCTTTACATCCCTATAGGTGTGCTCGAGATGACTATAGCGAAGGGATTCTCCTCGACGCAAACGAGAATGCCATGGGCCACTCCATCTCTAAGCCAGGCAGTCAACAACCACACTCTAACACGTCCAACACCTCAGATAATCTCGCAGAAACCTTGGACCTCGATTTACACCGATACCCAGACCCGTCTCACCCAGAAATTAAATCACGTATAGCTGATCTTCGTAAACTACCTTCACCGAATTACGTGTTTCTTGGCGTGGGCTCGGATGAGATTATTGATTTGGTTGTGAGAGTGTGCGTTGTACCCGGAAAGGAGAAGATGCTGATTACGCCTCCAACGTACGGGATGTACGCCGTTACAGCACAAGTGAATGATGCGGGTGTTGTCAAAGTTCCTCTGGAACTGAGCGGAGAAAACGGCGAAGGAGGGGACAAGGGTAGGTTTAGTGTTTGTGTCAACCAGGTATGCGTACTACTTTTGCTCGGTGTTGGCTGAATTTGTGAATTCTGTTTCAAAAGGTCCTTGATGCCGTTGCTGCTGATCCGAGCATCAAACTTATCTTCCTTTGCTCTCCCGGAAACCCCACAGGCACCCTGATTTCCCTCAACGCCATACGTGCCATCTGTACTTCACCTAAATTCAAGGGGATCGTCATCGTCGATGAAGCTTATATCGATTTTGCAAGTTTCATATCGGATGAACCCGTTTCAGCCGTTTCGCTGGTCGAAGAGTTCTCAAATCTCGTTGTGTTGCAAACGATGTCTAAATCGTTCGGGCTGGCCGCTATTCGACTTGGAATCGCACTCGCACAGCCACCTTTTATTCAAGTTCTCTCAAATACGAAAGCTCCGTATAATATATCCACTCCTACGGCTCACCTGGCGCTGTCTGCACTGTCTTCTTCTTCTCTGGCCGGAATGCAAACCAAAATTCGTACTCTAACATCCAACCGACTTTCACTGCTAGAAAAATTAGGCTCATTCGAAGCGACGAGAAAACATCTAGGACAACCTATCGGTGCAGGACAGGGGAACTTTATAATGATACCTGTGTTGAGGAAAGATGGGTCAGGAAAATTGGATAATGAGAGAGCGGAGAGTGTGTATAAGACGTTGGCAGAAGAACATGGACTCGTGGTGAGGTTTAGAGGGAATGAGTTGGGTTGTGAGGCGTGTTTGAGGATTACGATTGGGACTGAGAGTGAGAATGAGGAGGTGGTCAAGAGATTGGGTAAGGTGTTGGGGGAGATTTAGGGAAAGATTTTTGGATGCCTTCATTTTAAATAAAGAAAATTTTTTCTTCCAATTGGATGTGAGGCGAGTTAGCATTAAGCAGTGCATGGGCAGGCGTACATTTCGGATGCCTTGTGTTTCGGTCTTATCAAGAGGCTGAAATCTAATAATACCTTGTTGCAGAAGGGACCGCTCTTACTCCTGACACAAGGCAAGTGCGGTCTGTGACGTGATTGAGGATATCAGTCTTGACTTGTCCTTCAGTGCGCCTGTCCAAGCTGAGACAGATTTACGACACCCACTTGATTTTGACGTCTATATAACTACGAGGTCCTGAGAACTCGTCAGATTCGACACAGCGAGCCATTAAAGAGTCTCTCCTGCCTCTGCCCTATGTTCAATCGAATTTGTGAAGTCATGAACACCTGTTCGAACAGGTGTTTATTCTCCACTCACGCCTAATTCGGAACAGCCAAGGAAGCCCATCCGCAGCCTGAATGTAGTATACCACTGTGTGTTCTGCCCACTGCGTTTTAGCACTTGGTTGTTGTGGTATACAAATATAAAATGCCCTCTATCTCTCTCTCGTCACAACGAAAATCAGCACGAGTACTCTCAACAACATTGCTGGTCACTCCTTCGATCTTCGCCAGTCCCGTTCTGACAGGTTCAAAAAACGGCTACATACGAATAAACAATTTCCGGCCCGATCCGGATCATTGGGCGGGCATTATGGTGGGGAACCAATTAAGTGCTCTCAATGTTCGCGAACATCGACCGCAAAACATCCTTCAAGCTTCCTCCCACCACGATAAGAGACAAACTCGTTACTCAAGAAACAAGGCGTACCAAGGTCTTTAAACTCTTGTTTCTCCCAGTCTATCCTAACATTTTCCCATTTCCAGGCGCTCGAGGAACAGAAACGTGTTTGTGCTTATTCTCTCCCTTATCTCTGACCATAGACCCGAACGTGATAGGTTTTAGCGACGTGCGCAGCGCTTTGACTCTAACAGACAACTCGAATTTCTCGCTGGTCTTTCACTTGGCCAGTCAGATGAGGATGAAGACGATGGCGAGGAGCCCGGTGATACTACAACAACAGCAGATCCAACCACGTTCACACCAGGAAGCCTTGTACCCTATGCATCCATGATGGAACCATATCAGCCTCCGAATGCGATTTCCGGAACACTGAGAAATTTTGAAGATGTTTCTACTAGCTCGGATGTGAAGAAAGGTACGAACCGAAAACGGAAAAAGAAGAACAGAAAGGCAAGCAAATATGCAGACAAATGTATGTATGCAGAACTGCTGGAAATGTCCGAGGACAGTACCTGGTCCGATGTTGACGGTTTACCGGAGGATCTAGAGACGGGATGGGTGGCTGTTGGGCCTGTGCCAGTAGGCAAACGATGTCTTGTAGTTACCCATCAGTCCTCTGGGATCACTGGTATCGGCAAGTGCTCATTCTTTCCGAATCTTTCCGGATCAACTGATATATCATAGTTCCAAATACGACATTACGGTCAAGATTACTTGGAAAGACCCTGATCCCACGTTTTCCTTCAATTCTTCCTCCTTCGACCGTATTGGACTGTATACTCGATGTGAATTGGCGCAAGAATGGGATTTTACATGTATTGGACGTCCTCAAGTGGAAAGGACAAGATATTTGTGACTGTGAAACAACCCTCCGGTGCGTTTCATGCTGCACGGTCTATGTTCTATGCCCAATAATATCTCTCAAGTTTCTGGTGGAGAGACACTCGGCTTGGTGAATTGGGACAGACTTCACTGGTCCCATCGTCATATACCAAAATACGTACCGACATATACCAGTTCCCATATCCGACTAGGCTTATACCAGTGCCTTATCATACAGACACAACACATCTCACTCTTTTTAAACACATCATACCTCTTGCTAGAACACCTCGGTTGTTTATGATTGATGTACCTAATGCTCTAGTTCCGCCATCACAAGCGCCACGTCCCGATCAAGATGGTGGACATGTCCAAGGAGACGAAATGGACGTCGAGCCATCCGCGTCTACTTTCGGCGTAGTTCAAGCCACACATCAGGCTACTGCGACGATAGAGTCCGATGGACTCCTTCTGTACGTCGCAGAAGCGAGCTATGAAAGTGGTACAAGTCCATTGAGCAGTTGGATTCCCATCGTATCATGCGAAGATGGTCAGGGGGAAGAGTCTCATCAATCTTATCAAGAAGCTAAGCGACTACGGGAGCAAAGACAAGTCAGTGGACCACTGGCCGTTTTCGAAAGGTCCGTCAGGGTCACCCTCGGTACTGCTCAGTGATGAACTGGTCTCTCCTACATCTAGGCTGGTCCAGCACCGGTTGCAAAAGAGTGGATTGAATGGACCGTCAACGGTTTTTGAAAGCGTTAGAGTTGGACAAGATGTGGAAGTGGAAATGGGCTAATCGCATTTAACTTGTCCATATACAATACAAGCTTTTGTGTGTGCACGTCATTAATCTTCGGAAGTTCCAGGCGAAATAGGCGCTTGAAGTATCGTTGTATATTAGTTACTGGAGAGAATAACGTTTCTGCGGAACAGGTGATCAGTAGAATACTCGGACCGCGGAGTAGTACTCACGCGTAAAGAAGGGCCTTTCAATTGAATCACAGGAATGAAGAAAAGAAAAAGAGCAGAAACGATGCTAACAGTACAAGAATCAAAGAAATTTTCTCGAGTCACTGGGAGAGATAGACCATACGCAGCTTCAACTCCATAAGTCTGGATAGCACCATATCTGGCAGCCCATGGGACTTGAAAATAAGCTACAGCAAATCCACCAAGGATACGGGCTAAGGTAATCAGTGCTGACACTTCGCCCTGTATGATACCGCATATATGTTAGATTAAACATGTCAAGCGCAGCATATGGAATCAATAAATAGTGCACTCGACGAGACAGGGGACTTTGGATCAGAGAGCAGTGCTTGCATGTACCTGGTTCTTGGGGAAGCAGTCATTGAGATACGCGTATACCACGACGGTCATGATCATGATGGAAAATTCCGCAATGCCCCAACCCATGATGATTGCTGCAAGTGGGAGGTGATTTTGGAATGATGCTCCGATGACGAGGAAGCCGCAAATGAATAACGGTATACCAAGATAACACGCCCTGATGAGGTTGCAACAAATTACATGTCAGAATCGAATTGACCAAGGACAGAGTCTACCGGGAACAATTGACCAGAATCGAGATTCTGCTTCATGAACACCACTATTTTTGCGAATTCCACGTTCCATTATCAGGTCATTAAGAAAGTGACCGACGATTTCACCAACAAGGACCGCTACCTGTCAACCATCTGGTCACGACGGCCTGACGGCTGTGAGAAGAAAAAACGAACGATTGGTGTCGCATAGAGAGCTGAGATGATGGTAGCGTCGAATCCATAACCAAGTGGAAATGGTTCGCCAAGAAACACAGCATTAGTTACCTATGGGGAAGAATGAGATAGGGAAACATTAAATAGAATACAAACCTTACATTGATACCGATTCCGAATCCGAAGACGGCAGCCTCGAAGATCAAGACGGGAAGTACATGGGGACGCCACACCATTCGAATGGGATCCAATACTATTTGTTTCCAGGGCGGACGATATTTTGCCATCTTCCAACCTGTGATGCCAACCAAAGTTTCAATATGGTTGCGAAGTCCGGTAGTCTCTGGAATAGGGATTGGATTCAGGGTGCGATCGTACATTCTGTAGTATGCATTGACGTAAGATCTTTTACGTGTTTCATTAATCCGCACTTACGTCTCCTTCATGAACAATGCCATGAGAATGATGACGAAAGCAGAATAAAAGCATCCAGTTGCGTATGTCCACCGCCAATCTTCACGTGCGGCGAGAAAACCACAGGCGAACGGCGAGAGGAAGGGAGAGATAATAAAACCGAATGTCCAAGAGTTAATCTAAAAAACATCAACTAGTATATTCCAAACTATTCATGGGAGACACACCTTCTTTGCTTGTTGGTGGAAGGGGTACATGTCTGTTACAACAAAGAGGCCCTGATAGTATTTGTCATATACATCTGTCAAAATTCCTGAAAGGCTTACAGTGACTTGTGGTGTCGTTCTTTGAGGGTGATCAGGACTCAACGACAAGAAGGAAAGACCGTCACTCACGCGAAAAACGCGCTCAGGCTACGCATAGCTTGACATCATTGCATATCAGTGTGATAAATATAACAGACAATTGGCGAACGCATACCAGCAAAGGTAGGGAGATTGGGAGCAAATGTACAACCAATAAGGAACCCTAGCCCTAGTATCTTTGAAGGGTTCAGATGCATACACCGGAAGGTACAGAAAATATTCACCTGTGACCAGAAAAGCACAGGAAGACGTCCAAACTTCCTCATCACCATCACCGCGAATATACCACCAATCCCAATCAGGAAGATACTCCAACTACAGGGCTATCTTTGGCTTGGGAAACGTCATCATAGTTTGAGCACCTACTTTGAGGAGACATTGTTGATCACATTAACATTCGTGTTGAACGTTCGTGCCAAGGGAAACAACGCCGCGATACCTGTAGAGATGAGACAAAGGGTGAAACATGGGCCGAGATCAGTACATACCAAGGCCAGAATCAAAGTCTGGGACAATAGATACGAGGATGAGGATCAGCAAATGGACTGTTTTCTGCCATTCAGACCAGTTCTGAGGGTCCATTGGTGAATCCGTTGGTTGTGGCCAAAGAATTTTTGTCCCGTCTTCTGTTAACTTTAGTTTCGAAGCTACCTTCTCCCCTAGTTCTCTCCGTGCCTCTCTGTGCTCAGACGAGAATGCATCGATATCAGCTTGAAACAATCAGAATGCTTCAGCACGCACTCTGGATTGATGATCAAGCGACCAGCATTCTGTTCGTGATATGAATAGGGGTCAAATTCAGCAGAATCGCTCTTGTCCGAGAGAGACATAGGATTCGCTTGGGAGGAGATATCCGAGAGAAGCATCCATTATATAGTGGTTTGGAATTCATTTGATTCATTTTGCGGCTTGACCTCGGGGATGGTATCCAAAATAGCATTGAAGGACCCAAGCCGCTTTGAAGGCCTGAAGGGGATATCATTGATGTTTGGTAGAGAGCTTGATCCACCCTTTCTCACAAATGGGCCCTAGGTATGTCCTGTCAACAAGTAGTCCCGCCTTTGCGAGATGACCCACTCTTGTTCAGTGCAGGGGGATAAATATCGGGCCTCTGTTGATATCGTGGGGTAAACAAGCGCTTTGACAGCAATGTTTGTCTCTCTGAGCGGAATGCCTCTATCACCCTGGTTTCAATGCCTTGCAATTTCTTCAGTATTTATCATGTACTACTCATGTTAGTGTTCGTTCCAAAAGCTGATCGAGCGCGCATTCACAATCCCTGACATGAACACACACACCTGCTCTGACACTAGGGACAGTGATATGAACTTGTGGTGGCTCACATGCTTTAATTCGACGAGTGGCAAGTATGCGATTGACAATAAAGTACCCGTCTTGGTAAGTTGGCGGAGGCTGACTCAAAGATGACTTTATGTTATGTGTTCATCGTTCCACACCTGATTCAAATAATCATCGTTTTACAGGGGCGATCCTGTCCAGTTTATTTCATGCCGAGATGACTTCTGGTACCTGAATTTATACATATATTACAGCGCTGTAACATCACCACTGGAGATTCAGATTCACGATATGTTCGATCAGATGCTCAGTGGGTCTGTGGCACATGTCGAATGTTTATCTTGATTCAGAAAAGCGAAATTGGCACATGGCACTCTTTCCGTCAATGCCGGAGAATAGCTATATTTCAAAGGTACATGACATTCTCTTGGCCCAGTGCTAATGAATAGCCAATTCCATTCCGGGAACTTGCCCCACAAATCTTACATGGCAATATGGAAACACCCACTATTTTACTGAGCATTGCAAACCTATTATAGTTACTAGAGCCTAGTCAAGGACTACCAGACTCTCCTCCTCTTTAAATATTTGTTATTGTTCTGATAACTAATCTGTCTCCCCTGTCCAATTGTTCTCCTATTCCTACAGTGTCTTGTGATATAACCAAATCCTCTGCAATTGTAACTCTACAATTCATATCCATAGCATATAGGTCTTGCTTAGATACAAACCATACTTACTGCTATTGTGGGTTAACCACAACCACATTCATCCTTTTGACTTCCTTTATTAGTGTGGGCCCTGCCAGTGCTTGTTAGATCTTCTTAGCCAAACTTAAGGCTGTGACAATCATTGCCTATTTGTTTCTCCAGCATTTGCTAGCATATTTAACCTTGGTACCTAGTTTTCTGTTTCCCTCCTGTTGTCATGGTATGCTTGAACCCTTATATTTTATTGTTTAAGCAAAGAATGAACAGAGTGATTTGAAGGAAGTTGATGGAGGCAGAATATCCCCTTAGAAGTATCAAACAGTGGTACAAGAGGACAAAAAATTTGGACAGACTTTAGAAAGAAAACAAGCAAGAAAAAGAAAGATTAAGAGACAAGTGTTGTGGCAACCACTAACTAAGACAGTTAATAGTGTGCTAAGTAAACTTATGAGCAAAGTATCTCATGAGGATCACAAGAGAACTCAACAAGGAGCTCCTAATGTATTCCTATACTATGTATACTACTATTACAAGTCCTACTCTAAACTACATATGTCATCCATAAGTCCACCATACTATTATCACAAGGCAAACATACTGTAACTATCATTGTTTCAGTTCCTTCTACTACATTTCGGATATATGATATCACATCATGTGACCATGGTCACATGCCTCTTCATTGTCCAAGATAAAGGAAAAAGATAAATCAAATCAAAGAAAATAAACTCTTCTATCAATAGACTTTCTTCAAAACCACTTTTCCTTACTGTTTTCCTAAATTTCTGCACAAACTCTTTCATCATCTCACTTTCTTGTTCTATCTTTTTGAGTTCTGTTACCTTTAGTAACTTATTGTTCCTTTTTCCAAACTCTTGTTTCAAGTCAGTGAAAAAATCTCCCACTATTAGGAATTTCAAACTATTATTTTCCAAATCTTTCATCATGTTTTTCTTTTGAATATCCACTGACTCTTTTTGCGCATATGATAGTACTTACTGAATCTGTTCTTCTACTGAAATATCCTTCATTCTCATCCTAATGTATAATCTGTATGCTATAATAAACTCTAAAACCTTGCTTGCATCTCTGTTGAATATTGGTGACTTAGCTACTTCTATGTTTGATCCAGTATTAGGTTTTGGAGCTGCTGCTATCTCTTTTCCTCTTTGCCCTGCCTTGTTGTGGCAACTACTAGACACAAAGTCCAATAGCAGCACTACAAGTAAATCTCTCAGTAGGAATATCTAGTGGGGAACACAAGTTGTGTATTCACAAGAGAACTCAACAGGGAACCACAACAGTATTCTACTTACTATTTATATAAAGTCTTCATAGTCCATGCTGTGACTTCTCTATGCCTACCCTAATGTCCATGCTCTGTCCTCATGTCTATTACTCATCCACCATGTGTCTATCTCAAGGCCACTATGCCATGTCCATGTGCCCTGATGTTATACTCTTTAATCTCTGTCATACATGCATGCACCATGTGTACACCATGAGGAATCCATGTCCCTTGATGTCACTCCATCTCTAGACTCTTCCCAATCCTTCTAGACTACTCTAGACTCCTCTAGGCCTATGACATAATGTCATGTGACTTCCCAGTCATGTGCCCTCTCTCTCTTGTCATAGACTAATAATAATACTACTACTATATCTTAACCCTAACCCTACCAAAGTCTGTCCACACTTTTGTCTTATAACATGCCTATGTTGCTACCAATGCTTATAATATTGTTATCTGCTTTTGCTGTTATCTTATTGAAGTAAAAGTTGATTTATATTGTATTGACTTATATTGTGGTAAATGGAATGGAAATCAATTGGTATAGGTGATAATGAGAGTGGTGGAAAAGTGAGCAGTAATAAAGTGTAAAGGAATAGGATGGAGCTAGTGTTGGCCTTATTCTCTGATTTATATTCCAAGCTCAACTCAATCTTTGTAGATATTAGCAGTACTCTTCTTGTTCACCTCATACTGTCTACTAACTATCTAACTACTAACTATTGTTCTAAAAAAAATAAACAATTTTGACTTAAAAAGATTGTTCTACTCTAGACAGTGCTTTATGAGCAACTGCTGTTCTTCTGTATATACAAGTCACAAGTGGACCTGTAGTACAAAACTCCTATACAAAAGATACAAGTACTCTATTCAACACTATCCAATTAAACAATGAGTAGTGTCTAGCCAGTGGCCTGAGTTTAATCACTGATGTCTATAACTGTCTATGTTGAGTAATTAGCTCTTTTTTATGCCTGAGATACAGCTTCTATACCAAGAGCAACTAGTGGTTGTATTGACTACCAGTCAAGAATAAAAAGAGAGTGAAAGAAAGAGAGAACTCTGTATTAGATAGCCTTAAGAAAAGGAATTGAGTTCTAATGTTACAATTAAAGACTCAAAGTACTAAGTTAAAATAATCTTGTATTAGATTAATATAAGAGAACTCAATAAAGTTTTTTAGTACAAAATGTCTATCTCATATATGCTAGCTAGTGGTCTGTGTAAAACTAATACTAACCTACTCTAAAGACTATATATTATTCATAAGATTAATATGTGATGAATATGTTGTATAATATTATTGTTTCAGAACCTTCTATGTCTTTTCATTGTGACATGTGACTGTGACTATGACTGTATAACAGTTACATATGATGTTATACTTTTTTTTTAATTTCAATAATTTATTACACAGAGCATGAGGGCAGACCATGGTAGCTACAATGTAACTACTTATATGACAACCAATACTACATGGGAGAGAAGAAAGAAAGAAGAAAAAAGAAAAAAAACAAAGAGAAGAAAAAAGATAAGAAAAATTAAATATTATCTAGCAAAGAGGTCTATTCAAGGCTGATCAAGTAATGGGTTCTGGAAACATGAACACATTAGGGTTAAGTTTAAGAAACATAACAAAATGACTAATAGAATCTCTTCTTAGATTCTAGTACTTGTTAAATATTTTACACTCATGTAAGATGTGACATCTTATCTTGATAGGATATTGCCCACAAGGGTAGCTAAAATCCTCCTTGGGGAAAAATCTAAGTCTGTATTCACTAGTCGGAGCATAGTTTGTAATAGCTCTTGATGCTCTTACACATAATAAGTTGGAATGGCTGAAGTACTTGAGCCATGAACTGTCTTTTATATATGATGGCTTTATAATGTTGTTGTCACTGTTGATAAGTTCTAGGAAATTTTTACTCTTCATATCTGACACTTGGAAAGTCATTTTCCACCTATTGATAAGATCGTCACATTTGCTCTTTTTACTAAAGTCCCATGATGATTTGCTGGGAAAAAGCAGGGTAGGATTGAAAAACTTTGTCTCAACATCTATAGCTTTGTGAAGAGACTATTTGCATCAACTAGAACATTCCCAGAATTTGATTGAGTTTTCCTGATATTAAGTGAAGAATGCTTGAAGCTCAGTGAGAATAGCTGCTAAATATTTTTGGAAAGGGTGAGAGGTCAGATCAAATATTTTCCTTGCAGCATGTATTGAATCAGTGACAACGATGATCTTTGAAATGTCATCATGAATGGTAGCTTGATTAATACCGCATCTGATGGTGAATAGTTCAGCTTCAGTACTTGTAATATTCACAGTATGATGAAGAGTTTTAACAACTGGTTTGTTGTGAACATGGATATGAGAAATGGATGTAGCAACATTGTTCTTGATGCTAGCATCTATGATTATAAGTGTGTTAGATAGAATACTTGAAGATTCTAGGGCCAAATTATCAAGTTGTTGAATATGTAACTTGAGATTTTGGTTACTGCACTTGCTAAATAAATGAAAAGAAAAATGACTACTAAACATGTCAATAATTCTATGACCAGGGGAAAATTCTGAATTTAGAGAATCAAAAGATGAAAATACTTCATTATATTGGTTATCCATATCCATTAAGTAACCTCTGATATGTTCACATTGACTAATGCTTTGTTAAGAAGTTGAGGAACAAAGCATATTGCATGGATGGTAAGTTTGGTCTGGCCTCTAAGAGAGAGCATAGAATGTAATTCAAAGGAAGAGAGTGCAAATGAAGTTGTGATCTTCCACTGAGTTTTTGTAGATGAAGATTGATAGGTATTAAACCAGCAATAGCTTCAACACCAAGTGAGGGGGAAGCTTTGAATGCTTCTAGTATCTATATGGCTGCTCTTCTTTGTAATTTTCCTAGCATCTTTAGCAGGTATAATAATGGTGTTTTATGATAATATCAAAGTTGAAACCTGTAAAGAGCAATTAGCATGGTGCAGCTTCTATAGAGAAGGCATTTCTGATGGGGGTTTAATCCTCTCATTGAATTACCAAGGATCTTCATGTATTTGACAGTTGATATCTACAGATATTGCTTTGTTGGAGTAGAAATTGATGTGTTTGTAAAACGAAAGCTTTCTGTCGAAGATAAATCCTAAATGTCTTCAGGAATCTTTGGGGTATAGAATTAGACCTCTAATAGATGAAATATCTAGAGGATGTTATGGAACACTTGAACACTAACAATTTTTATTTTTATTTTGGACAATGAAAAGGCATGTGACATTGCAGTCACATGATATGTCACATGATGTGATGTCATAGGCCTAGAATATGGTGAAAGGACTTAGAAGATGATGTCAGGGCATATGTATACAATATGGTGGCCTTGAGGCAAACATGAGGATGAAGTATGGATATGAGAGCAGGTCTAATTATTAGTAGCATGGACCAAGCATGTTTTGTATATATAGGACTCTAATTTAGCAGAGACTCCTTGTTGAGTTCTCTTGTGAACTTCCCACACTATATCTACTTTAAGAGATTTACTTATTTATGTTATCATTAGTCTTTGTAACTAGTGGTTGCTACAATAGAGGAGGGGGGTTGAAGGAGCCCTGAGACCTTGTGAAGTGAAACACTTCTATCTTTGAGTGTTTTACTAGAAGACCAAACTGTGAAAGGAGATTAGAAGCAATATTGTAGCTATAAAAAAGAAGAGAACTTGAAATATGGAGAGATTTGCTTTGAGCAACAAGAAGTCTATTGTTGACAAAAGATCAAATAGAAATCTATAAATTGAGGTTTTTTAAATGGTTTTCTAAGATATGAAGGAAAGGTATGAGATAAAGAGCTGATAGGATGGGTGAGAGAGCCAAACCCTGGCCCACTCCCATGTTTACATTAAGACTAAAGAAGTAAAATTGTTCTAAAAGTATTGGGTTTTTCTGTTTATCAAGTAACTTGAAAAGAAATTGACAATGTGAGAATCAAATCCTGCTTTTCTGAGAATGAGAGTGAGGAGATGGTGGTTGAGCAATGGAAAGAACTGCACAATGTCAGAAGTGAGAGTGCTTGTTGAAAGGTTTTTTATCCACCCTATACAAATGAAGTGGATTAATGCTATACCAGCATCTGTAGTAAACTTGTATTTGAGACCTCCTAGTTGGCTTTGATGGATGAAATTGTTAGATATAACATGGAATTGAAGCCTATTGTCAATAACTTTTTCAATCAATTTACCCAGTGTGTTTAAAAGGACGATAGGTCTAGATGACTTGGGTATATTGTACATTGCTTTGTTGGGTTTTGGGATGACGATAGTAGTCAAAGATTTGAAATGAGTAGGCCAATACCCAACTTTAATACACATGTTTGCAATTTTGATGATATTTCCTAAGCACAACTTATCCTTGAGAATATATTTGAGATACCTTCATGATAGTTTGTCAGGGCCCGGGGCTGATGAATTATTGCATTTGGCAATAGCATGAGTGAATTCTTCTTCAGAGAACTGATTCCAGGGCAATGTCAAGATCACAGAAAGTGGACTTAGCTTTTTCTTATTTTCTTATTCTTATTTTTATTTCCTTTTGATTTATTTTCATTTTTATATTTTTAGAACTTAGGATTAGGGTTAGTGACAACATCAGAGGATATGGTAACAGTAACAGTCACAAGTCACATAATGCATAGAAGGACATAGAAGGTTTTAGAAGAAGTGATGTTATACAATATGTACACTATATGTTGATCTCATGTCTTATACATGGTACTTTAGGGTAGGATGCACAGTAGCTAGCATAGACCATGTGGATAGGTATAAAAGATAGACTACTTTGTAAAAGAGCTCTCTATTGAGTTCTCTTGTGTCTTCTCTAATACAAGAGTTTGATCTTTATCCCATCCTAAGGATTTAAGGTTATAACAGGAAATGACATAAATGATCCAATTTCATTTAGGATGTTTTCATCTGTATAGTGGAATTGAGCTGTATTAAAAGATGAATGTAATGCTTGCCAGAGATTATTTAGCTCTAGGTATGGTTGACTATTGTATTTGATTATCTCAATGGCTAGTAACTTGCGCTTATTGACCCATCTCATGAGTTCCCATGGACCTTGCTTTTTATTTGCTATTTCCCAGATATTGAGGTTGAAGAACACTCATTTAGTATTCTTTACAGTACTGTGAAAAGACTTCCAGTCTTCAAGACTTTCTGATCTTTTATACTTTTCTAAGTCTTTACTGCAATTTTCATTCCACCAACTCTTTGAGTGTTTCATGACATTGATTATCTTTGAATTCTTTGCCCATGCTTTGTCTACACTGTTAGTGAAATCCTCGATGATATTCTCCAAGTGGAGTATATCTGACAAGTTTGATATGTCAAGGTTTCTGATTGATGCAATTACATCTTGAATGAACTGTTCATCCTTATTACTGTCTTTGATGATTGATCTTTTTCTTGAGTTGATGTTTTTCTCAACAATAGGAATTGTAATTGTTAGAAGTACATGGTTGGAAGTGAGACACCACTCAGGGTAAATTGAGTGATTGTCAAGTTTGAATGAATCACATTAAAAAAATATAAGATCAATGACTGAGTTTGAGTTATTTGTATTATCAGAATACCTTGTTGGAACTTGATTAGTAGGAATTAAATGAATCAGCAATAATAAGGAGATGGTTGTTAATGGATGAATGATGGGAGAAGGAAGAATCCCATAAGCTATCTCAAATATTAAAATTGCCAGTTATAATAAGAAGATTTCTGATGTTTACTTCAGTATTCTTGAGATACTTTAAAGTAGAGTGTGAGGAATCAGAATAAATGTTCATCAGCCAGAAAATATCATTATTGTTGAAGAATGAGACAAGAAGAATATTCCTAAAGTCAATTATATCCTGACAAAGTAAAAAACGGAACAAAGACAGTCTGATATTGACATAAATAGCTACTCTGGGGTATTTGCTTTTGTTAACAGGGTTCCTGACAAAAGTTAGCCAATTAGGATGATTTACGATGCTAACCATATCATCTCCTTCACAATTTGTAGAGCTGGAGATGGAATGGATAATAGCTTAAAATGGTTCTTGGATGAAAATAATGTCAAATTCAGACTTGACTTTGAGAATGGTTTTGACAATTAAAGAGTTTTTCAAACATTCTGTGAAAATAATTTAATATCTCTAAAAATCATATTTCTTTTACTATTCACAACTGAATGAATTGATTCTTTTCAAATTTCTCAAAGTTTTGCATATTCTTTAGAGTGCCATTCCTTGTTGAAATGGTGTTTCCAGAAAGAGCATTCAGTCAAATTCACTTAGTGTTCTCCTTTGCAGTTCGAATACTTGAAGGTGTGTGGGCATGGTTCACCCTTCTTCATCTCTAACCTAGGTGGGTTAGTCTTGTCATTAGCCTTGCAACACAATGCAAATTCATGGTGGTGAATAGTCTGATGGAAACTGTTACACTTAACACATTTAGCACCCTGGATTCTACAGATACTTGACGAGTGACCTCATTTCCAACAATTTTACACTGTGGTATGTCTGGGTTCATGTTGGCATCTTGGATTGTTGTGATGAAGCTTCTAACATTGAATCTTCTGTTTATGAGGTACTTAGCCTTGGAACTGCTTTGAGAGTCCCAGATGTTAATCCAGATGATTAACATATCCGATTTGGGGGACACTTTAATGATTCTGGGTTTCGATGCCAAAACCATGTCATTGAAGATATGATTACTCTTCAAAATTCATTTGATGTCATCAGAGGTGATATGAAAGTTGGTGTGTTTGGCTGAGTACAAAACACCTATGATTTTCAAGTATGATTTGGACTGTGGCAATCTTGGGGATTCCACATGTTCAGTATAGACACACATACTGAGCTCTTGATATATTTTTCTATTGCCTAAAGATCCAATAGACTAGCAATATTGTTAGTGGTGATGATTATATCTTTATTGTCTGTGTGAATAAAGTCTGCCGTAATGTTTAATTTAATGTTTTTCAGAGTCCTGTTAATGTTTATAACATAAGTGCTTGAATCTTTAATGAAGCTGTTAGCGCTATTGGTGTTCATGAGAATGATGACTTGTTTTCATAACAGTCCCTTGGTTGTTATGTTGATCTTCAGTTTTGGTTTTTCAATACTGCTGATGATTTTTTGGACTATTTTGATTTTTTTGTTTTAGAAACTAGAGAATGCCTCCTTAATTTTTAAAATTTCCCTAGTTATGTTAGGGGAGTTAGAAGAGTTAGCTAACACTTAAGCATATGATTTTTTTTGGTTATTAGAAGGATTTTTCTTGAAATATTTTGATATTTCATTAATCTCATTAGTTGTTTTAACTAGAATAGGAGGAGGAAGGGAAGAAACATATAATGTATTTACTGCATTTTGACTCTTGGGATTAGTTGGTTCTTTGGCTACCTGAGGGTTAAACTTGGATTTGATGTTATTTCTAAATAACCTGTTAGTACTGTCTACCATAAGGTTGTCCCAATAAGAATTGTAAAAAGCTAAAATGAACTTCTATGCCACTCTGCCAACCTCTTTGAGGTCCTTGATGTTGTTTGCCTTACTACCATTGATTGTTTTACCTAGGATATACCTTTGCATCCTTTGTAACAATTCTTTGATGTTCTTGATATTGGAGGCTAAATATTCCATTGATCTATGGAGAGAGACTACCAT
>Ga0157368_1000393_pt1 | contig 20568 bp, 11 predicted proteins | sample AttbisABBM3_FD_113146 | JGI IMG/M metagenome (GOLD analysis project Ga0157368, IMG submission 113146) | Fungus gardens microbial communities from leaf cutter ant in Botucatu, State of São Paulo, Brazil - Atta bisphaerica ABBM3 | ecosystem: Host-associated > Fungi > Mycelium > Unclassified ...
AAAGTCAGGAAGTCAAGTACCAAGAATAAACATACTTACAAATGCTGGAAAAACACAAAGACAACAATTGCCTCAGTTTCAAATTTGGCTAAGAAGACAGGAACTCTAATAGATATCAGCAGGGCCTACACCAATGGAGAAAGTAAAAAGAACTAATGTGGTTGTGGTTAATCCACAGCAATAGTGGGCAGGGTTTGTATTTAGATAGAACCCATATATTATAGATATGGATTATGGGAGAAATTGCTATAATTATAGGAATTAGAAGACAGTAGGATAAAAGATGTAGATTATTCATTAAAACAATAATGAACATTTAAAACAGAAAGAGAGTCTAATAGTTGTTACAATTCAAATCTTATAGAGTAAAGTTAAGAAAAGAACCTTATATTAGAGTTAATATAAGAGAACTTGATGGAGTTCCAAGTACAAAGTGTTTATCTTATATACACTAGCTAATGGTCTGTGCTACACTAAACCTAGCCTATCCTAAAAAGCATATATATTATATGTTGTTAATATATAATATAATATTATTGTTCTAGAACTTTCTATATTCTTCTGTGTGATACAAGATCATGTGCCCATGACTGTGACAGTCACATGTAACATCATACTAACTACTAACTCTAAGTTTAAAATAATAAAATAAAGAAAAAAGAAAAATAATAATAAGAGAAGTAAAAATAAACAGAGTCCATTATCTTTAACTCTGATAGTAGTTCTTGACTAGGCCTTAGTAATTACAATAGGTTTACAATACTTAGTAGAGTAATAGACAATACATCTTGCTACAATCTAAATAGGAACATATTAATTAAAAGAAGTAACAGTAAAAATTAGGCTAGAAAAAATTAATACATAAGAAGAAGTAATAGTGGAAGTGTTATTAAATAGTGGTATGACAGGGCTAGTCATAAGTTTGAAGTTTACCGAGAAGCAGATATTCAAGTTGAAAAGATAGAAAGACCAATATATATAAGGAATATAGGTGAAACATTTAACAAAGAGAGGCTCACATAAAATTCTGTAGAAGTTAATATTTATTACTAGGGATACAAGAAGAGAGAACAGAAATAGATATAATTGGATATTAGAAATAGAGTATAATCTTAGGAATGTCACTCACCATAATTCTGAAATTGACTGTTACAAACTTTATTTACCTTGTATCTTTACAACTAGTAGGCTGATTTTCACAAACTAAGTTGTGCTGGAAAGTTCCAAATGATAGATATCTGCACATATGTAGAATGTACAAAAGCAACAACAAACAACTGAGATATCAGGTCATTAGTAACTATAAAAGTTTTATTGGCTATTATCTCATGAACAGCTAGATTAATTCACACAATTGAACTTGTGTTGGAAAGCACTCATCAAACTATTCCTGATGATATATAGTATATCCAAAAGCAATAAGTATTGATAGAGATACAAGTATATCAATGTAGTAATATAATTAGTTATCTTCTAAAATTAGCCTAACATCTGCTATGACAGATGACAGCCCCTATAAGGTATAAGTTTTGATCATGTGATGGAAACAGCTTGTGTATGGACTATTACTATTTTGTATATATATCTCTATATCTGAGAATTAGACTTCAGACTTAATATCATCAATTTTCATTATCATTGTTATTATTATTGAACTTCTGAATCACTCCTAAACCTCTGAGAGTACACCTAAGATTCATCACAAATAAGTAAGTAGTTCATTTTGTGATATTGACTAGAGAATAAAAGAAGTAAAGATAATAAGATGTCTAGAGAAATATGAAAAGTAGTAGAGACCAAAGTAGAACTGTAAGTAGCATAAAAGATGTATTAGATCAAAAAATGAATTAGAGAAGTGTTATATAAATAAGAGGATCTTGGCTTCAACAGAAGATTGTTATACTTAGCCAACTTGTTATGTGATCATATTTTGTTGGAAAAAGAATATGAATATGCTTAGTGTAAGTGTGGCACAAATCTAAGTTAATAATCAGACTAAGAAAATAGTACATGGTAGATAATGTTCTTAGATATAAAACTGGTAATCTAATAATACTCTACTACTGTACATACTCTAAGTTGTCAGGTACTGTGAAAATTGTCATTCAAAACTCCATGAGATTGATGAAAAGTGTAAGGTCTGATTCTTAGGTTAATAAGTAGTTAAAATAGAGTATAATTGGTTCCAAAAGTGTGAATATCAGATGGTGTATGATATAAGTGATATATAAAAGTTGGAATGATCTTTGACTTTAGCTTGTGTATTGTGCTTTTACAAGTTATATAGATTACATATATTGGAAGAGTACTTAGAAGACTAGGAAAGTAAGGCTACTAGAAGGTAAAGTAGGAAAAACTATAGTAGTAGAAAAAACCAAAGAAGAAGAGGGAAATAAAAATGAAAAAAGTAGTAAAAGAATAGAAGATTTAGAATGAAGAGGAAGAAGTAACAAAATCAGAAGAAGAAGCCAAGAAATTAGTTCTTTCAAGATTCTATAAATAGATCCATGTCTTTGAAAAAAAAACAAGTCAAAGAATGCTAATGAAAAAGATATGAGATCATGCAATAGATGTAAAAGAAAGGTTTGTACTGAGAAAAAAGAAAGATATATTCATTGCTAAGAGAAAAGAAGGAAGAAGTACATAAGTTCATTAAAGAACAATTGAGAAAATGGTACATTAGACTCTCAAAGTCATCTCAAATGACACCAGTATTTTTTGTAGGGAAAAAAAATGGTAAAAAGTGTATGGTATAGAACTATAGATATTTAAATGAATAGACTGTTAAGAATAATCACTCTTTACCTTTAATTTTGGAGATTATAAAAAATATTAGAATAAAGAAAGGATTTACTAAGTTATATTTACATTAGAGTTATAATTATATATAGATAAAGGAGGGAGATGAGTAGAAGGCAGTATTTATAATGTTAGAAGGATCATTCAAACTTACAGTAATATTCTTTGGACTTACTAATTATCTAGCTATATTATAGTAGGAATAGAAGAAGAAAAAGAACATGACAAAGTAGTAGAGATAATAAAAAGGTTGGTAGAAAATGATTTATATATGAAACCAGAGAAGTGTAAGTAAAAGGTTAGAAAGATAAGATTCTTAGGAGTAGTAATTGGACTGGATGGAATTAAGATAGAAGAAGAGAAAGTAAAAGGAGTGTTGAATTAGCCAACTTCTAAAAGAGTCAAGAACATATAAAAGTTTTTTAAGACTAAACAATTATTATCAGTAGTTTATTAAAGATTTTACATTTATAACCAGACTATTGTATGACTTGGTAAGAAAATATCAGAAGTAGGATTGAACAGAGAAGTAGGAGAAAACATTTTAAGAGAGTTAAAGGAGATAATTACAAAAGAACTGATATTAGTAGCACCAGATTTATATTTAAAGTGAAGACTGATAGCCTACTTGTCAAAATCTCTTAACAAAACAGAAAAAAACTATAAAATTCATGACAAGGAAATATTGGTAATTGTTAGATATTTGGAAAACTGGAGACATCTATTAGAGGACACAAGTTCAAGTTTGAGGCCTAGACAGACCATAAGAATTTAGAATACTTTATAAAAACACAAAAGTTAAATTGTAGGTAGGCTTAATGCATGTTATATTTGTCACAATTTATTTTAATTTGAAATATATACTAGAAATGAAGATAGAAAAGGTAGATAGACTAAGTAAGAGACTGGACTGAAAAGTAGGAGTAGAAAAAGACAATGAAAATCAAAAATTAATAAAAGAGAGATAGATTTATAGTTTAGTAGAAATAATAATAGAAGGATCTAAAGTAGATATCTTAGAAAAATAAAAATAGCTGGAGGAAAGAATGAGAAGGTAGTTAGAGTAGTAGAGAAGATAAAAAAGATAGAAGTAAAGATATTAAGAGAAGACAAATAACAGGTGGAAGAAGAATTGGTATTAAAGAAAAGAAAGGTGTATATGCCAAAAGATAAAGAGTTGAGAGTAAAGATAATCTTGTTACATCATAATATGCTAGTAAACAGAATATGAAGGAAGATAAAAGATAATAGAGTTGGTAATAAGGAACTACCAGTGGCTAGGGGTAACAAAAGATGTAGGAAAATATGTAGATGGATGTTACTTGTATTAGAGGATAAAGAATAAAATAGAGGCACTAGCAGAGAAGTTGATAGTAAATGAGATACTAGAGAGACTGTGGTAATATCTAATAGTAAACTTTATTATGAAGTTGCTATTAGTAGTAAGCAAGGATGTGATTTTGGTAGTATGTGATATGTTGTCAAAGATAGCCCATTTTGTGGCAACAGTAGAAGGAACATTAGCAAAGGGATTAGCAAGGTTGTTCAGAGATAATGTATAGGATTTGCATTAGTTGCCAGAGAATGTAATATCAGATAGAGGACCTCAGTTTACAGTGGAATTGACCAAGGAACTGAATAGAATGTTGGGAATTAAGATGAAGTTATTAACATTCTTTTATCCACAAACAGATAGATAAACAGAATGAATAAATTAAGAACTGGAATAGTATTCTTTGTGGATTATAGATAGAAGAATTAGCTAGAATGGCTAGCAACAGCTGAATTTGCAGTTAACAATAAAACCCATTCAGCAACAAAAGTATTGCCATTTATAGCAAACTATAGTGAGAGTTGAGAATAAGAGCAGATATTAGAAGAAAGGAAAAAGTACAGAAGGTGACAGAATTTGTAGTAAGAATGAAAAAGATGTAAGAGAAAGCTGGGGCAGTATTAAGGAAAGTACAAGAGGAAATGAAATAACAAGTAGATAAGGAGAGAAAAGAAGCTAAGAAATAGAAGAAGAGAGATGAGGTAATGTTAAGTATAAGAGATTTAGTATTCAAGGAAAGACCAGTGAAGAAATTAGTGAATCAATATATTGGTTCATATATCATTGACAAGATAGTATTTACTAATGTAATCAAATTATAACTGCTAACTTTAATGAGAATTCACCTAGTTATGAATGTTAGTCAAATAGTAAGATATAGAGAGTAAGTAGAGAGACAAAAGATAGATAAAATAAAACTGATAGAAATAGATAGAGTTAAAGAATAGAAAGTAAAGAAAATATCAAACAAAAGAAAAATAAGAAGAGTACTGAAGTATATAGTATAATAGAAAAGGTTCACAATAGAGTACAATACATAGAAAAGAGAAAAGGACTTAAAAATGCAAAAGAAATAGTAGCAGAGTTTGAAAGAAGATTGATTGTAAAAGTAAGAAAATAAGAAAAGATAGAAAGATTAGAGAAAAAGAGACTTTAGAAGGAGAAAGCTACTAAGAAAATATATAGCAAAGATGTTGTATAAATAGGATAATGGGAAGTTTGAAAATAAATATTTAAAGAAGTTAGAGAAGAACTGGTAAAAATTAAAGTTAGTTTCTCCAGAGGAGAAATCTTAAAATAGAAATAATGTCAGAGTTAAAGATGATGGACTTTGTTTTTATTTTTATTATTTTTATTTTTCATTTCATTTATTTTTTCCTTTCTGAACTTAGGATTAGGGTATGGTGTGACATCACACATGTCACAACAATCATATATTACACAGAAGGACATAAAATATTATAGAACAATAATATTATATAACATATAGTCTTTAAGGTAGGTTAGATTTTGTATAGTGTAAACTACTAGCCTAGTATATATAAGATAGATACTTTATATCAGAAATTCTATTAAGTTCTCTTGTGTTAACCCAATACAAGATTTTTCTTTTAACTTAACCCTAAGTCACTCATGGCTTATATATTAGTCTAAAAATATAAGAAATGAAACTATAGAATGTAACATAAACAGTTAAAAAGGTTTTTCAAAATCTCAGGAGCACATAGTTTTCTCTCCATTCTCTATCTGATACTGACCTAATAGTCTTTGTCTATTTGTGAATACTAGTTCTCTTTTTCTTTAGTTGTTTCTACCAGCTGTTTCTACTTGTTGACAGAGGACAAATAGAAAAGAGGTTATGCTGGAGTACAGCAAGAACTACATAATACTAGCCCTTAACTATATACTAAAGAATTCAAAGAGAACAATATTAGCTTTAGAAATTGATAGAAGATATAGAAACAATAATATAAAAGTAAAAGAAATATATAAGTAATATCTGTTCACAAACACTTTCTCTTGCTAACATACTCCTAAGTAGTAAACCTTACACTATGTAACAAGTTTCTTTAGAAAATCTAGTGAATAGATTATAAAGCTCTTTAAAAGCCTCCAATAATACTATAATACATTTCTCAAGTTAAATTCTATAACTGAAGGTACCAACTAATACTTATCTCACTAGTCTTTTCCAGACTGCTATAACTCTCTGAAACTCATCCAAAAGTGATAGCAGGTATATTAATAACACTCACTCAATAAAATAAAAGTTTAAATGCTCTTGAGTACTCAGATAGAAGTTCTTTTATTACTTCTCTTTTCTCATGGCTTATGTATTATTCTAAAAATACAAAGAATAGATTTAGAGAATGAAAACCAAAACTATAATAAAGCTCTCTAAAGTCTTACAAACATATAGCTATCTCTTTATCTGCAACCTAATATCAATTTCATAATCAATTTCTACTCACAAGAGTCTATTTCATTTCTCCTTTACTATTTCCATGGCTATTCCTACTCACTCCACCATTCTAAACTCTATCAGCTTCCAATCTAACATATTTCTGTCCTATTTGACTATCCAAACATTCTTATGAGTACATATACTTCATAGCTAGTCATTTATGAGTAGTATTTCTTATTTCTAAAGATCTCTTCTTCCTGAGATCTAGTTTGATTAACAGCTATCACACTGCCCCTCAAACTAGTGTTTACTCAAGAGAATCTGAGATATCATCTAGAAGTATAAGTGTTATAACTCAAAAACCTTAGAGTTGGTCAATAAGAAGGACCTTGTATTAGTGTTAACACAAGAGAACTCAATGGAGTTCTTACTACAAAGTTGTCTATCTTATATATACTAGACTACTGGTTTATACTACACTACTATTAGCCTACCCTAAAAGCCATATATCTTACATACCATTGACATATAGATTAATATCATTGTTCTAGAAATTTCAATGATGTTTTTTATGACATGTGACCATGACTGATGTGTGATACCAAGCCACATCATATAACAGTTTGTGACAGTGATCTATAATATCATGCTAATCCTAACTTTAAGTTCCAAAAATAAAAATAAATAGAAAATAAAATAAAATGAGAAAATAAAATGAAAATAAATAAAGTTCATTGCTTTCAACTCTGACAGTAGGATTTTCTTGCTAATACCTTTAAAGAGAGCTTATATATAAAAAAACCTTGTAAAAATACTTTTTTTGTGAAAAAATATTTTCTAGAGAGCCTATTTCTAACTTAACTAGCTTTTAATTAGTTGTATTCCTATCTTATTCTATTATCCAAACATTCATAGCAATACTGATTATACTTACAAGTACTCATTCTTCATAGCTAGTCTTTCATAAGTACTATGGAATCTTGTATTCCTAAAGAACTCATCTCCTAAGATCTAGTTTTGTTAATAGCTACTACACTATCTCTCAAGTAGGTTTCAGCTCAAGAGAGTTTGATGCATTATCTAGAAGTATCAATACATCTCACTAAAGCTTTTAAATAGATCTTCAGTACTTGAAAACTTGATAATAGTATGTTTTCTTATGAAAAAACTTTTTTCACTGTAATAGTGAAATCTTGAAAAAACCAATTTCTTAGCTTCTTTCTCTTATTTTGCTGCTTTCTTTTTTTATTCCAAATCTTCCATTCTTCTGCCACTTTTCTCACCTTTATCATTCTCTTCTTCTTTGGTTTTTTCTTTTTTTTCTTCTTCTATCTGCTCTTCCTCTTCTTGCTTTTCTTCTTCTTTCTACTTCTGCTGCCCCAGCTTTTCCTACTTTGGTCTTTATTGTTTTTCACATTCTTCCAGACATCTCATCATCTTTACTTCTTATATCTTCCAGTCAATTTCAGGATTGTGACAAGCTAGCCATAGCATTTTCAAAATCACACTCTATCTCTGTCTTCTAATTACATTAATTTCTGTCTTTTCTCTATGTCTCTAGTAATAAATATTGACTTCTACTGTATACTCAATAAGTTCTTCCTTGTTGAAAAAACTATTTATATTCCTTACATATATTAGTCTTTCTATTTTCTTCAACTTAAATCCTTGCTTTCTAACAAACTCTAAACTCATAACCAAACTCATTACACCACTATCCAATAATACCTCTACTATTACTTCTTTCTGCATATCAATTCTCTTAAGCCCAATTTTCACTATTACTTCTCTTAGCATGTCCTTATTTAAGTTGTAACAGGATGTATTATGCATTACTCTACTGAGCATTGCAAACTTATTTGTAAAAGAGTCTAATTGAGAACTATTAGACTCTTGTCCTCTTTTAAATTACAATTATTGTCCTGGTAACCAATTTGTCTTCCCTATCCAACTATTCTCCAATTTTTGCAATATCTCACAATATGACTAAAATCTCTACAGTTGTAACAATTTCTTCCCTAGTTTATATTTATAATATATAGATTCCACCTAGATACAAATACTGCCTGATATAGTTATAGGTTAACTATGACTGTATTTGTTTTTTTAACTCTGTTAGGATAACTGAGTGAAAAAGCAAGATAATTCAAATCTCTAGAAAATCCTAAGTTTATTATCTAAGAAATTCTAACTATACACTCATCTCCAGGAAATCCTAAGAGAATAAAATGGGGATTTCTGAAAGTAATAACTATCCTATATAATAGAAGGTCTATTATAATATATCAGAATGATGTTTACATAAGCAATAAATGATGATACTTAAATAATCAGGAATATTTTAGAATAGAGAGACCAAATTAAAAGAAAGTCAAGATACTTAGCAAGTACTTTCAAAGTATGGGAAAGTGGATGAGCACATGATAATAGCAGACTATAGAAAACTATAGAGCATTATGGAAGAGTGAGAGAATACAGAAAAGAGGAGTTAGATAACATATTCAGATAGTTAGAAATGTTTATATATAGTAGAAAAAGATATTAGTAAATAAGTGCAAATGCTAGAAAAAGCTACAGAACATAAATCAACTGGATAATATGGAAGAGAATAGCCCTGAAAAAGCAAGTCCTCTTACAAACTCTCTTTATTAGTATAGACTCTATAAGTGCCTATTGGAATTCTTACCTCCTAGGCTAGATCATAACTATTGCTTTTATATCTCTCCAACATTTGCTGATGTATTTGACTTTGGTACTTGATTTTCTAACTCCTTCTTGCTCCTCAGCCTCTCTTTTTCTCTCCTACTCTTTCTTTAGTGCCTATTCAAATTTTTGTCCTCTTATACTACTACTTGATATTTCTTGAAGGTTGTTCCAACTCCATTAGCTTTTGCCTAATAACACTGTTCAGTTCTCTTTTGAATTCTTTAATTAGAGGCCTTTCTTTATAACCACTTTCTCTTACTATCCTCCTAAACTGTTGTACAAATTCTTTTATTGTTCTACTTCCTTGCTCTATTTTTTCAATTCTGCCATCTTTATTGTTTTATTACCCCTACTACCAAATTCTTTTTTCAGCTTGGTTATGAAGTCTCTAACTATTAGAAACTCCAATTTTCCTATTTATAAGTCTTCCAAAATATTCTCCTTTCAAATATTTACTAATCCTCCTTGTATATATAACAACATTTACTGAATTTGCTCTTCAATTGATATATCTCTCATCCTCATTTTAATGTATAGTCTGTATACTATCAAAAACTCCAAAATATTACTTGCATCTATATTAAACATTGGTGGCTTAGTGTTGTAGCAACCAATACTGTAATAGCAAAGGTATACAAACTTACATAAGACTAGTATATCTTTATCACTCTCATATTAGGATTTACAAGAGGAACTTGACAGAGTCTCTACTATTACAATGTATACTATTTATACTAATACATCATGGTTCATGCCCTGCACTAGTTGTCCTACCCTAAGGCTACATATGTTATTTATGAGTCTACTATACTCTAACTATAAGACAGACATACCATAACTATATCTTCTGCTATCATCTTTCTACCATCTTCTAGACCTATTATGTCACCTCATATGACATAGTCATGTACATCTATCATATGATTCTCCATCACTAAAAAGAAACTAAAAGAAAACTAAAACTAAAGAAAAGAATACTAAAGAAGATAAACTCTGTAAAATCAAAGTAAAAAAATATTTTAAAAAATGCTATTCAGGGTATATTATAACATTTAGCCACTTTTATATTTGACCCAGTGTTGAGTCTAGAAGTTATCTCTTCTCTTTCCCCTTCTATTTCTTTCCTTTTAACTTTTAACTAGTAATGCTTATAATGCTGCTATCTATTGCTACTGTTGTCTCATCTAAAGTAGAATTTGTTATATATTAGTAAAGCTATGTTAACTCATATTGTAATAAAAGGAAGAAAAATCAATGAATGTAAGAAATTATAAGAGTAGTAGTAGTATGGAGAGCAAGAATGTGTAAAGAAATAGAGTAAAGCTAGTGCTGACTACATTCTCTGATTTATACTCTGAACTTGACTTAATTTCTATAGGTGCTAGCATTGTTCACCTCATACCATCACCATCTACTAACTACTTAACTACTGACTACTGCTCTAAGAGAATTGTAAATAATTTTGACCTAAGAAGGTCATTCTACTCTAGATAATACTTTAAAAGCTGTTGTTGTTCTCCTGCATATCCAGATCACAAGAGAATACTATAGTATAGAGCTTCTATGTAAACAAACTACCCAATATATTTATAAGGTTTTACATCTATCAAGTACTATTAGGCTTGAATATAAGATAAATAACTAGGTTTCTTTTATCTAGTTAGTATATTCTTTAAGCTTAAAGTCTAGCTATTCTTCTTGACCAAAGAATAGTATTGCTCTCAGTCAAGGATAGTAAGAGAGTACAAAAAAAGTATAGATAAGACCCTAAGTTGCATAGTCTCAAGAAGTGATATTAAGTTCTAATATTATAACTTAAAACTTAGAGTTAGATTAAAAAAATAATTTTGTATTAGGTTAACTTGATAAAGTTTCTAATACAAAGTATTTACCTTATATATACTAGACTAGTGGTCTGTTTAACATAAAATCTAACCTACTCTAAAAGCCATACATTATTTATAAGGTTAATATGTAGTAAATATGTTATATATTTTAATATCATTATTATAATACTTTTTACTTTATGTAATTATTATTATTAACATAAAATGAAATATAAGAATTCAGAACATACTTATTATAATAACTACTAACTAAAGATAATCAGCAGCTTACTCAAATAATTTTAGAGCAAAGAATTTTGATTACAAAAGAACTTGACAAGAAATCTCTAGTATATTTCTATACTATATATATATATTACTTTACAATAGTCTTATCTTATTATTTATACAATATTTGTTTATCTACCATACACATTATATAAGAATAACTATAATTATTATTACTTGCTTTATAATATTATATTATATAACTTTTTGATCATATGTCTTTTTGTTGTCTAACAAATAAAATAGAATATAAATGTAAATATAATCTTAGATTAGATAATCACAAGAAAACTTAATAGAGTTTTTAATATAAACTTGTCTATTTTATATATGCTAAGTTACTAGTCTATACTATAGTACCATTAATCTACTCTAAAAATTATATGTTATTTTTAAGAATATGTCAAATACATTATAGTAATGTTATTTTTTTGGGATTTTTTCTGATATTCTTTCATGATATATGATCATGTGACAGTATAATAGTAACTAATATATGATACTAAGTCATGTTATATAATATCATACTAAACTTTGAAAAAATAAAAATGAAGTCCATTATTTATAACTCTAATATTAAAGTTTTACTTCTAGAAGATTTTTTTTCTATCTTATTTAACTTTTCTCTAAATTTTTCAAATATTTATATTTGAATTTCTATTATTCTATTTAAATAATAGCTTTGCTGTATACTTCTCCAATAACTTACTTTTTTTAAAACTCTTTTGATCCTGAATTTAATAGTTTTTGCTTTTTCTATTGTACTCTCCTCAACTCTTCTATTCTAATCTCTTTTTCAAATTCTTCTATTAATTTCATTATATTCTGCAAATTCTCTAACTCTTCTCAAATATCTTTATCTGCTATATATTCTTTCTATCTAACTAAATACTTTGATTTTCCTCTTATCTCTTCTTTTGTTCAAAATATTTTTTATCTCATATTTCTTCTCTCCTTCTATTTCTACTAAATGAGATGGAATCTCCTTCTGCTTCTTTATCTACTTCTAATACATTACTATCTTACTTACTATTATAACTTAAAAGTTTTAAAGTGGATTAATAAGAAAAACCTTATATTAAGGTTAATACAAGAGAACTTAATAAAGTTCCAAGTACAAACTAATCTATCTTATATACTTCAGACCATAATCTGTGCACATACTATCTTATTCTACTCTAAAGTACATATTTTTGTTATAAAGTCAACATGCTGTTACTATATTGTATAATGTCATTTGTTCTAGATTTTTCTATGTCTTTCTTTAGGTTATATAATTCTATGACTATGACTGTGACCTGTGATGTCACACTAACCCCTAGTCCTAAGTTTCAAAAGAAAAATAAAAGAAAAATAAAATAGAAATGAGAAAGAAATTGAAAATAATTAAATAATTAAAGTCTACTGTCTTTAACTATGACACTTACATTTACTACTGGATAAATTTTTATCAATGCTAATAACTCCAATTCCATTGTATTATCCAATATAGTTTTCTTAATTCTATGAACCTTCTTATCAACTTCTTTGTTCTTCTATCTCTTATCTGTTATACCAAGTTCTTCATACTTAACAACACTCTATCTTTTATCTTATACTTCACTATTTCATTTATATATTTCTTTATCTCTTCTTATAACTTCTTTAATATTGCTTTTGCTTTCTTATATCTTTCATTCATCTCTCTTACAAATTCTTCTACTTTTATATTTTTTTTTCCTTTTTTTCAATCTCTTTAGCTCTCTATCATAGTTAATCTTAAATAACAATGTCTTTGTTACTGATTTAAAAGTATTAAGACTTATCTAGGAAATAATATGACTAGATACAAATAATGATCTTGGCTTCAACTTGTATATTGTACTAAACATATATTATATAGTTATAATTTCAGAGATTAGAAAAAAGTATATAAGAGTAGGAAGAGCAAATAAGTTACTTGGATTTGATTATTAGACTGAGAAAAGTACAGAGTATCTACTAGTCTTAAATTAAATACTAAGTACTATATCTAAGACTATAGCTAGAATGATAGTAGAAAAGGAAATAACTAAGAGGATACTAGAGAGACAAATATGATTACAGAGAGTTGAGTCTAGAAAATAAAATATAGAAATATGATCCATAGTAAAAGAGATCATAGAAATACCTATGATTGGTATAAAGCTTATCTATTGTGAAGAATGGATAGTTAATGAATAGTCTTGGATCAGGTTTATAATATATATCTAGTCTTATAAAAGGGTCAGAAGTAATATTAATAGAAACATCTTACTGACTTAACTGGAACATCTCATTGAAACTTAACAACAATAGTCTATAAATCAGAGTATTTAGCTTTAGAGATCAGGTTGTTTAAATAATCATTCACAGTATGGCTTGTCAGAACATGTTAGACTAAAAGACAAAAAATTTTCTTAAACTATTTTACAGCATAATCTCTCTCTTCTTAGAATAGTTTTTACAACATTTTCTCTAGATCAGAGCTAAGTAATGTTGAAGTTAAAGATAATAGACTTTAATTATTTCAATTTCTTTCTCATTTCTATTTTATTTTTCTTTTATTTTTTATTTTTGGAACTTAAGATTAGGGGTTATTGTGACATTACATGTCAACAGTCATGGTCACAGGATCATGTGACCTGAAGAAAAACATAGAAGAATTTAAAACAAATGATGTTATATAATATAGCAATAGTACATTAATCTTATAGCAAATATATATACTTTTGAATAGAATAAAATAGTATGTGCATAGACCATGGTCTAGGGTATATAAGATAAATTAGTTTGTACTTGGAACCCTAATAAGTTCTCTTATGATAACCCAATCTAAGATTCTATTCTTATTTCAACTTTAAGAGATTTGAATTGTAACAAGTAATGGTAAAGAAAACAAAAACAAAAATACTTGTTATGATTGGTAATCTCCTATAAAGTTTTAGAATAGTGTGAGATATTATGACTAGTGAGAGAAAGTATTAAATAATATAAAAAAGAAGAATATGATTGTCAAAGAAAATATATCACAAAATGAACTACTTATTTGTTTGTGATATCTGGATCTTAGATATACTCTCAGAGATTTAGAAGTGATTTGTCACATACTAACCTAACTACATTTATTATCTGTTCTAGATAATGTCAAGATCGCAAGAAGTAGACTTAGTTTTTTCTTATTTTCATTTTTTCTATTTTTAGAACTTAGGGTTAGGGTTAGTGACAAGATCACACTGTCACACAGCAGGTCACATCAGATGACACAGTCACAAGTCACATGATACATGGAAGGATATAGAACATTCTGGAAGAAATGATATTATATAATATGTTATACATATGTTGACCTTAAGGCATATACATGGTTATTTAGGGTAGGCTAGAAATAACTCACATGGACCATTAGGTATTTGTATATAAGGTAGACAGTCTTGTATGGAGTTCTCTATCAAGTTCTCTTGTGTTAACCCTAATACAAGATTCTTTTTATTGACCAGCTCTAAGGTCTTTGAGTTATAACATATAATACTAATCTCATCTAAACTAACTCACTTTCTTCTAGAATAGATTATGCTCCATTCCAATTAACTATTATACTACAAACAAGAACCTTTCTATTCCACAACAATTTCATGGAGTTCTAAGTAGCAACCTCTATAGTTTCCAACAAATCCAGAGTATGTACAGTACTTTATTATTAGAAAAGCTTCTTTTTGTGAACTATGGTTACCATGTATAGTCTCTTAGTTTGATAATCAACTTAGATTAAGTACTATACTTATCCTTAGTTCACATCTAAACATCTCTTTCTAAATTATAACCATACAACAAAGTTAAGCTAGGTATAGCTTCTTCCAGTTGAAACTAAGGTTATCATCTATATAGTATGCTACTTCTGACTTACATTTGTATCCTCTTCCAATAAGTCTTACTATATCTTCCATATTACACCAATGGATTCCTAGTAAGTATGAATTGCTCTTAACATAATTCAGAAGTTTAAGAAATTGATAATAATAATTGATAATTGATGAGAATAAAGATGATGAAAGATATTGTTAAATCTGAAGTCTAATCCTTGGACACATAGATTTATATACAAAAGATAATAGTCTATATGTAAGCTGTTGCCATTACATGATCACTATTCACTATCTTTATATGATGGGGCTAACAGCTGTTATAGTAGCTATTAAACTAATTTTGGTAGATAACTAATCATGTTACTATATTGATATGCTTGTATCTCTATAAGTATTGATTACTATACAATATATTATATATTACCAGTAAATGATAAAGAGTAAACAAGATTGAATAGAGAATGAAACAGATGGTAGATTATGTTGTGCAAGTCACAGATAGACATAGAAGAACAGATAAAATAGACAGAAAAGTGAGTCTTCTTATAAGAGATATAAACAGGCAAATTCTCTTATAATATGTGTTTGTGTAATTATTCAGGTGACTTTATCATATATTCTTCCTTATATAATCATGAATCTGAAAATAATGAAATGAGATGAAAAAGAAAAATCTAAAACAAAGATCTAGACAGCTTATAACATTTAGTAATTCTCTCTAAACTATCTCTTATTTTGATACTCACCTCAGTAAATGTGTCGGTGTCTACATACATAACAGTTTTCGAGCTATAGAGTAATAATAAGACTTACTAGAAGTGCCAAGAATTCTCCGTTGCTTCTCAAACATTCTGGAGACTTTATATGATTTTATATGAATTGATCTTCTATTGATCTTGTCCAAATTCCTATTCGGCATTTTTATCAGGCGGCAGCTTCCCACACCCACATCCACGATGTATTACTGATGGGGTAGATGGATTCGATGGGTTTGGTGGATCAGCCGATGGGTAGGTAGAATAAATACCGATCCGTCTTTCCTGCAGTTTCTTGTCAGAGCAGCCCACCCAATGTCGACCTCAAAACTGACAGGAACTCCAGTTCTCCCTTCTGATCCTCTTCAACTTGATCATGTCCCTCTCTGGGATATCTATCATCAACTCGGGATCAATTTTGGCGACCGGGTCTTCGCTCGTATCATGGACGGGGATGATGAAGACGCCCCACTAGTGAACATTACCTACAAGAAATTATACATTGATTCTCTGAAAGTTGCCCAGGTCCTGAGGGAGAGGCTAGGCGATGAGGGGAAAATGACATACGCAATGCTTGGTGTCAATAGTACTTACTCGTACTTTGTGAACATTGTTGCTGGGTGGTTGAATCATTGGACTGTATGTTTGTTTCATCTGCTTGTCCTGTTATTATCTGATATGTCAGCGACCTAGGTCCTTTTATTGTCAAGCAGGAATAGTGTCGCAGGACACGTCAGTCTTCTCAAAGCTGTCGACGCGAAAGTTCTCATCGCAGACGCCAAGAGTCGTAAAACTGCTGAGGCGGTGCTTCAGGAAATTCAAATTACACTTCTTGATGTCGTTAATCCCGAAGACATCGCTACTGATATAGATTTATCCCAAAGCACAATCAAAGTCGAGCCGGCTTCTCAGGATGTGTTCGAACAAGTTCCCTTGTATCTCCACAGCAGCGGTACATCAGGTGAGTTCTCTGAGAAACAATTATCCGAAAGGGGTTATATCATTTCCATCAGGCCATCCTAAGCCGATCCCTCAAACTCACGAGCATATTGTGACTGACACCATAGCTGTTAGGACCAACATAAGTTATGTTGGTGCACCAGTCTACGCTCCTCTCCCCCTTTACCACGTGCGTTCATCCTCGTTGAGCTCGAATAAGCAGCTAAATCTAAGCCCTCAAAGGGAATTGGTCTCTATTGCTTCACCCGCTGGCCTATGGGAGCAGGTCACATTCCCACCTTTGTTCACACCAAGCTACCTATGACAAGTGCTTCCCTTCTTCGTCACTTGCGACGCCTCCCTGGAGCCTTATGCTTCTTAGCCCCAATGCTCATTGAAGATGCTTTACGCGAGCCTTCAGTTGACTATGACGTCCTCAAGACCACTAAAAGAATATTTGTTGGAGGTGCAGCCTTAAATAGAGCTTTAGGGAAACAATTGATCGAGATGGGGGTTCCAATTGTACAAGTATATGGATCGTGAGTCCAGTTTGATAATTTAGGAGGGAGCAGTGGAGCTGACGTGCATGTTCGGGCTTACAGGACTGAAATCTCTATGCCTGTTTTCACTGATTTCCCTGGACCTCCTGAGACGAGGGCCGAAGATGTGCCTTATGTGCGTTTGCGTGACGATCAGTTCGTTCTTCACTGGAAACCATTCAATGACAAGCTCAGCGAACTTATCGTATCCGTGCGTTTGCTTTGAGCATTTATGTGCCACTGGCATCTGATATTCTCACTTACAGAAGAAGATCACGGCACCTGCCGTCTTGAATCACCGGGACCCTATCGGTTTTGCTACTAACGATCTGTGGGAACGACACCCGACTATCCCAGGTAAGGTACGACATTTTGTAGAAGCACACTACCCAATCAAGTGCATGCAGGGCTTTTCTTACATCGTGGGCGCAAAGACAGCGTGGTGGGTTATCTCCACTGTTATGACTCGAACACCTTCTCATTTGTTCCCTCATTACCTATTCTAGACTGTTTTGAGCAATGGCGAGAAAACCGACAATAGGCAAATTGGTACGCTAGTTATCGTCGGTGGGGATAAGTTCAGATGCTAATTTGAGTTCGGCAAATAGAACTGACGCTCTTAGATGATCCTCTCATTGATGGTGTAATTGTCTTCGGTACCGGTCGTCCTCTGAACGGTATCCTTGTTCGTCAGGATCCCAAGACCCCTCTCTTCCCTTCTAAATCAGCATTCATTGACGCTATCTGGTCCTCAATTGAATATCTCAACACCATTATCCCTCAACACTCTCGCATCATCAGAGAGATGATTGTTGTAGCTGATTCCGAAACCAAACCATTTGTTCTGTCTGATAAAGGCTCGATCAAGACCAAAGACACAATCACTTTGTACCAAGATGAAATCGATACTGCATACACAGCGTTAGAAGTTGAAGTGAACGAGGAGATGGTCAAAGACATTGAGACCCCCCAACAAATACACCAATACGTGAGAGCTGTATTGAGTAAAGTTGCAAAGAGGTTCGTCGGTGATACCGACGACTTTTTCGACAGCGGTGAGTTCACGCGAATCACGACCACTTTTTGGCGGTTGGTCGTCGCTAAGTAGTTGATAGGTTTGGACTCACTTCACGCCGTACAAATCCGCAGCGATATCAAGCCCTTATTCGCCAAATTTGCTAAGGGTGAAGAACCTGGGCATAATGTGGCTTACGAATACCCTACAATTTCTCAGCTTTCAGAGTACCTTATTGTACGTTCCAAGGGCGAAGTAATCAGCAACAATGATTCGGCTGCCGTGACCTCGCGAATCGAAGCTTGCGTCGATCGTTGGACTGCAGCACTCCCTGAACGCCAAGGGTCAGCGATTACGGTCCCAGAGAAGAAAACATTTGCGATTACAGGAGGCACTGGAAGCCTTGGTGTTCATTTATTGAGATGTCTTTTGGAAAGGGATGACGTTGTAAAAGTGTATTGTCTCCATCGCGGCCCTTCAGACATGGCCACCAAAAAGCAAACCAAGCTGTTCCGGGACCGGTCACTACCCGTCGAGCTTCTTAACTCGGTAAAAGTGACGTTTATGCAAATTGATATATCCAAGTCTGATCTAGGATTGTCGACTGAGAAATATGATGAGGTTGATTTCAGCTTTTAAAGTTAATTGGCATATTCACTCATCAGAAATTAGCTTCGGGGCAGCTTGACGCATATCATTCACACCGCATGGGAGCTCAACTTTAACTGGGGCCTCGAGCGCTTTGAGAAGGTTCATATTGCAGGCGTCCGCAACCTCATCAACTTGTCCTGTGCATCAACACTCTCCATATCACCTCGGATAGTCTTCATGTCCTCCATCGGCGTTGTGTCTAGGCATGACCCGGAGATACCTGTGCCTGAGGAGCCTCTTCCCAATCTAACATTGATTGGGCCAGGAGGGTACGCTGAAGCCAAATATGTGTGTGAACGATTGCTAGATGAAGCTGCGAGAAAGTCAGGTATTCCTATTACAGTCATCAGATCTGGACAAATTGCAGGGTCTTCAGTAGATGGTTATTGGGCACCTACAGAGTATATACCTACGATTTTCAAGTCAAGCAAGATTTTAGGCAAAATGCCGAACAAGCTGCCAGTAGGTTCCCTCCTTTACTTTCCCTTTCTCCAGAACTTTATGATTATGACTGAAGGATACACGCTGGCTCCCTGCTGATTACTGTGGCAAAGCCGTAATGGATCTTTCTTTGCAAGATCATAACCTTGTCCAATACTACAACCTTGAAAATCCTACCACCACGCTTTGGAGTACTGTTACTTCACTCTTCATAAAAATCTCCTCTACCAAGATTGAACAGATTGATACAAAGGAGTGGCTGGTTGCTGTTGAAAAGGCGCACAGGGAGGGTCGTGATATTCCTGCTGCTGCTCTGTTAGAGTTCTACTCGTCTTATTCAGGCATGGGCTCGAGAGTCCGGTTATCTACAGATAAAGCGGTACGGGCCTCCAAAGCTATTGAGTACGGCCCTGTGACGAGCGAATTGATGAGTCGCTATATTTCTTGGATTTAAGTGCATCAGCGATATATGTATATTATAGGCACTTACCTATACTTTACTCAATGAAAGCTCTCTTCACCAAATTTGCATTTATTTGTTCTTCGCATTTTGGATCTTACCAAGTGTTCTCAAAAGAGAAGATGGGAGCTATTGTCAAAAAGTTCTAACATGAAGTATATAGCTAGATAAACTAATTTAATTAAACTACTTATGTTTGCAGGAAGTTGGTACTACTTTTTTATATCTAGCAAGTGATTTCAGAATGATATTTATAATTAATAGAAATATTAAATCTTGGTTTTTCTACATTACAAGATTAAAAATAATCACATGCTTCTTTTCCTCTTACCACCATCTTGCATGGTAGCGCCTATTGGAAATATAGTGAATAAATTCTTTTTTCCTTCTACTTTCAGCTCTTCTACAACGTCTAACTCTCAAGCTTCATCACTACCAACCATGTCTTCTTCAATCCACATGGGGATGGACATTCCTAAAGGACAAGCACCTGCAAATGATATTGAGATAAGAGGGAGAACCCCTACTTCTGCTATAAATCTTTCTAGA
>Ga0157368_1000394_pt1 | contig 20562 bp, 14 predicted proteins | sample AttbisABBM3_FD_113146 | JGI IMG/M metagenome (GOLD analysis project Ga0157368, IMG submission 113146) | Fungus gardens microbial communities from leaf cutter ant in Botucatu, State of São Paulo, Brazil - Atta bisphaerica ABBM3 | ecosystem: Host-associated > Fungi > Mycelium > Unclassified ...
AATATTGAGTCTACCCAGACTTACACTAGGTTTCCTAACACTTTCTTATATTTTCATTATTTTATCCTCAAGAACACCTTTCTATTCTCTTATTGTCAGTAGGTATATATTGTCAGAATTAGAGATGATAGACTTGGTTTATTTGATTTTTCTTTCTCATTTTTATTTTTATTTTTATTTTCTATTTTAAACTTAGGGTTAGGGTTATAATATGACATTACAACCATCACACATGTCACTGTCACTGTCACAAGATCATATATCACATGAAAGAAAGTAGAAGGTTCTAGAACAATAACATTATATAACATGTTTACTATATGTTGATCTTATAGATAATATATGGCCTTTAGGATAAGTTAGGATCAGTCTTACATAGACCACTAACTAGTGTACATAAGGTAGATACATTGTACTAAGAACTCTATTGAATTCTCTTATATTAACCCAATACAAGGTTTTTTTATTGGCTTAACTATTTGAGTTTTCAATTATAATATATATAAGTTGTAGATACAGTTCTGTATCTTTATACTTTACCAATTAATCATTTTCTTTACCAATGGACTTGACTTTATTTTATTTTTATTTTTATTTTATTATCTTAAACTTAGACAAAGGAATGTGATGGCAACCATACAATCATTCACTATACTGATAAGAAGCACTCAGTCATTGCTTCTTTGTTTTTTACTACCATCTCATATGGTAGTATTCAAAAGAATCTTAGTGGATACATCTTTTCCTTTTGATATAAACATCCAATTTAATCCTTAAGAGACTTGTAGAAACATGGCAACTGATATGGAAGTTAATACTCCTAGAGGTCAGTTCCAAAGCAACATTAGTACACTCTGATGTTTCTTTTACTGCATATATAGAGTGAGTTCAAGCTCTGGCTGGTAACCTAACTTGGGCTAACCAAGTCAAGATAAGCAAATCTGAAGAATGTTATGATTCAATGCTCAAGGTGTTTAAGTAAAAAACTAACTCTTGTATTGAGTGACACAAGAGAACTCGATAGAGTTCCTAATACAAAGTAGTTTGCCTTATATACTATTCCCCATGGTCTGTGCTAGCTACTGTGCATCCTACCCTAAACAACCATGAGTATAACATGAGGCTAGCATGTGTTGTCCATGCTGTATGATATCACTTTGTTCCAGATCCTTCTACTCTATTCTCCCAAGTCCTGTGATCAGTCTTGTGACTGATGTGACAGCGTGACTGATAAACCCTAATCTGAGTTGTTCTAAAAATAGAAAAAGAAAAAGAAAAGAAAAAGTGAAATAAAGTGAAAAGAGAAAATAAAATAAAGTCCACCATTAACAATCTTGACAAAGAACTAGCTTTGTTCTATACTATTCCAAAGATAAGGGGATCTAATAATACTGTTAGAATTATGAAAAAGTGACTTTATTTTATTTTATTTTATTTCTCATTTTCATTTTCATTTCATTTTATTTTTTATTTTGGGAACTAGGGTTAGAGTTTAGCATAACATCATACAATTTATTTAACATATGTTGACCTTAAGATAGATATATGGTCATTTAGGGTAGGCTAATTGTAGTAGTAGTACAGACCATCAGTCTTAGTATATAAGATAGACAGTACTGTACTGAGTTCTCTATTAAGTTCTCTTGTGTAAACCCTATATAAGATTCCTTTCTCTGACTGACACTAAGGTTATTGAATTGTAACAAATGCTAAGAAGGCTATAGCTATAGAAAACACCTCAGAATCTTAAAGTTTAGTTACCAGCAATATGTGAAAACCTTAAGGGCTCAAATCTTTTGCTATTTTATACTTAATCAATCAATCTATGGACCCACAACTGTAAGATGGCTGCCTCTGCCCTATATTCATCTTTAGAATGAATGAATATCTAGAAAATAATGCTAAGAATATTGTATACTCACTTTATAGGATAGCTATATTTATTAGACAATGTAAACTTGGAAACAAAACTGTTGAAGACATTTCACAAATTGTGAAATTTGGATTTGTAGCTTGAGATTTCATTTTATCCATTTATAAATATAGATGGGATAAACTAACAGCTTGTAAAGATAACATATCTTTTAGGCAGTATATAGTGTTGCAGTTCAAACTAAAAACCCAGAAAATCAAGACAAAAAATATTAAAGAATCTTCAAACTTTGGTAAACAAGCTAATGTTTCTAGAGTTCCTCTTCCTATCTCTCCAAAGCTGAGCAAAAAAGTCTTAGAAAAGTTGAAAATTTATAAAGGTAAAACTAATCTCTCTTTTATATCAACTCAAAGTGGTCAGTCATATACACAAGCTTCTAAAAGCAATATCAATGATATCATAAAAATCAAGGAAAACTTCCTAAATATTTCAACCAAGAAATTCAAGAAAATACACAAAGTCCTTAATGAGCTGAAGCTTAATAAGCCTAAATTCAACATGACAACCAAAGGCCCATCAAGGAAACAAGTGATCGTCCTGATGAGTTTGACTAATTCAGAGAGATTCATGACTTTGTTAAGTAAACATCTCTCTAATATCAACAGATCACTTAAAGACATTGAGTTAGATGCTATAGCTGACTTCATCTGAAATTATAACCACTAACAGAGTAGCAACTACCTTAAATCTTAATACCATTGAGAAGTATATCAAGAATATTAATGCTGTCAACTCAAATAAAGTTATGGCTTCAAGACTTCCACAGTCCAAATCATACTTCAAGATTTTGAGTATATCTTATTTTATTGAAGATACAAATTTACCTATCACCACTAATATTATTGAAAAAGTCACCTATATTTTCAATGATATTGTTCTCACTTCTTAACCATACATTATCAAAGTTTTTTCCAAGTTGGATATGGCTGTAATTTGGGTCAACATATAGGATACACAAAATGGTTCCAAAGCCAAAGGTCTCATTAACAAGTGTTTCAACATCAGTAGTCACATTACAACAATTTGAGGTATAAGTATGAACCCTGGAATATCACAGTATAAGAACTATTGGAAATGAGGTCACATGATCTTTACATACTATGTACATAGGGCCAAGTATATCAAATGCAACAGCCCTCACAAGGTAAAATACCACAGAGATATGATATAGTGCTACAAGGCTAACTTCAAAACTAACCCATCTAGGCTTGAAACCAAGAAAGGAGAATTATGTCCACATTTATTTAAGTATATCAACTGCAAAAAAGATCCTCAAGCTAATAGTAATGCATGCCTATTTTAGGAACATCAGTTTAACAAGGAGTTGTTTTTCAAGAAATATCAAAAGCTTTGTAAAAATAAAAGCAATTCAATCTACTCATCTGTGGGTGAAAGAAGCTCATAATTATTAAAAACCTAAAAATATTTTCACAGAATGTTTAAAAAAGCAAACTTCTTACTGATATTATCTTAGAAAACAAAAAAGAGTTTGATATCATTTTCATTCAAGAATCTCCATGGTCCATTGTATGTTCTATTTCTAGTTTCTCATTTAAAGAAGGGAATATCTTTGTTGGTGCCCCCAATCATCCTTGATGAATCACCTTTTTAAGACATTTGATTTATAACAATAAATACTCAAGAGCCATCACATATATTAATGCCTAACTTGTTCAACTTTGCTTTTCTTTCAGAAAAGACATTATAAATCACAGGAATATCAATCTTATCTCTTTCTTTAACAGTGGCATTATTTGTTTCATTATTAATATTTATTCCAATGAACAGCAAACTGCCTTAAAATATCTTAAGAATGTTAAGATAAACATCAACAACATTCTCATCATGATAAGAGATTTCAATATTAGAGACAATGATTGGGATCTGACATATCTCTATCATTTTATATATACTGATATTCTCATGGAAGTTGCAAACTCTTTTGATTTAAAACTCTCCACTCCTGTTCATTAAGTCCCTACTTGATATACTAACTGTCAAGAATGAAAGAAGTGGACTTAAACTGTTCTTATTTCTTTTCTTATTTCTATTTTCTTTTTGATTTATGTTCCTTTACTCTATCTTTAGAACTAGGGTTAGGGTTAGAGTGACAAAGATTACACTGTCACATAGCAGGTCACATCAGATGACATGGTCACAAGTTACATAATACATAGAAGGGTGTAGAAGGTTCTAGAAGGATGACGTCATACAATGTGTGAAACATATGTTGACCTTAAGACATACACATGGTCATTTAGGGTAGGCTAGAAATAGCTTGCACAGACCATTAGGTATTAGTATATAAGATAGACAATCTTGTACAGAGTTCTCTTATATTAACCCACTACAAGGTTCTTTTCATTGACCCACCCTAAGGTCTTTGATCTGTAACACTAACAACCCTAATGATTCTAATTCAGTGATTGACCTCATGTTTTTTTAAGCTAATTCTATAGAATTCAACAATTATTTTATTCTACTGGATTTACATAGCTCTTCAGACTGTCCTCCTTCAACAGTTGATATCTTTATCAAGGAGAAGTTCATTCAAGACACACAATGAAAAATCATTAAGAATAGTGAGAAGGAAGAAGAGTTTGTCAAAGAATTCAAGATCACCATAGGTAATATCAATACTTCAAACATTTCTGATAGAGAATCTCTAGAGAAAACAGTTCATGAATATGCAACCATTGTGGATTCTCTTTAGTTTAAGTATTCCAAAAGTATCAAAATTACTAAATAATCTAAAGTATGGTAGGATAAGGAGTGCAATAACAAGTTGAATACATACTATTCTTCCAAGTTGTTAGTGGATTAGAAGAATTTCAAAGGTTTTTTCAAGAAAACTAAGAAAACCTTTTTCAATGAAAAAAATTCAAGAAATTACATTGAAAAACAAAAAACACAAGTTACTAGCTATTAAAGCCCTTCAGTTCAATAGACAACTATGTATTGAACTTGATGATCTTTGGAAAGTACTTCATTTTAATTTCAACTCTGCTCAAGATCATTAAATTAACTTGTGTTTACTTAATGAAATTTATATCAGAGTGGCCTCCATTCTCTAAGAAGGAATTTAGAGATGCCATTAAAAATGCAGTAGTTTATCCACACTAGAACCTAATTATATATCTTGGTGACATCTTAAAGTTCTAATTGATAATGATAAATATATATCCAATTTTATCAACATCACTAACAAATGTATCAACCTCAGTTATTGGCCATTGCATTTTAAAATGTTTACTTTAATCATCATTCCCAAACCTAACAAAGTAGTCTATAATTCTCCAAAGTTGTTTTGACTAATTGTTCTTCTCAATACACTTGGAAATCATCTTAACCAACTTGAAGAATTGAAGTGACACTCTACTATTGATACAGGTCTATTTCTTATCCATCTTATTTATACTGGTTGGGTTAAGAGTCTTCACACAAGCACTTTAGTTTTTGACATTACTCAATTTTTCCTATTGCTCAACTATCATCTCCTTCTATTGATTCTGGATGAAGCTGGTTTCAATTCAAGAATCTCATCTTTCTTTTCCAACTATTTAATAGATAGGAAAACTCAGTATATTTGGAATAATTTTGTTTCTTCCTCTTTTAGTGCAGATGTAGGTGTAGACCAAGGGCTTGCTCTCTCTCTCCCATCTTATCCACTCTTTATATTACTCCTATTTTTCACATTTTTGAAAAAAGGTCTAAAAATATTTTACCAATTTTTTCCATTTCCTTTCTTTCATGGATAACAGTCTTTTTATTTCCCAGGAAAAAAGCTATGAAAAATCAAACACACATCTTTTTTGTAGTTATAACATTATTTATACTCTTTTTAATCAATTCAGACTTACAATTGAACATGGAAAATCAGAGGTTTTCCTTTTTTCTAGATTCAAAAGAAACTTCAACCTCTCTCCTTTAGATCTTAATCTACTAGGAGGTCCTATTTTATAGCCAAAAAATACTTGGAAATATCTTGGATTCATTTTTGATAGAAAACTTTCTCTTTAACAACATATTTACTTCTACTCCAACAAAGTTCTTTGACCATCAAGGATATAAAGATGTTGGTAAACTCTGCCAGTGGTTTCTTGCTCTCTCATAAATGACTTTTATACAGAACATGCATTTTATCCATTGCACTTTATGGATTTTCTTTATGGTACTTTAAGAGTGCCCCTTTTGTCATGGTATGCTCAGATCCTTGTATTTTATTTTGATTTTATTTTTCTTTTATCTATTTTCTTTGATTTGATTTCTCTTTTTCTTTTCTTTTCTTTTTTCTTTATTTCTTAGACAATGAAGAGGCACATGACATGATGTCATAAGCCTAAAAGAAAGGGCTAGAAGGATGATATTAAGGTATATATGAATGGCATGTTCACCTCATGGCAGATATATGGACATGAGAATAAGGTTATTTATCATTAGTATGGACTATATGTACTAGTATATATAGTATAGGAATATATTGAGGACTTCTTGTTGAGTTTTCTTGTGATTCTCATGAGATACTCTGCTATTAAATTTACTTAGTGATATTATTGGTCTGTTAAGATCACAAGAAGTAGACTTTGTTTTTTCTTATTTTCTTATTCTTATTTTCATTTTTCTATTTTTTAGAACTTAGGGTTAGGGTTAGTGACAACACCACTCGATTCCACATCAGTCACATTAGATGACATGGTGACAGTGACAGTCACAAGTTACAAAATGCATAGAAGAATATAGAATATTCTGGAAGAGATAATGTCATACAATGTGTGATATACATGTTGACTTTAAGGCATACACATGGTCATTTAGGGTAGGCTAGAAATAGCTCACATGGACCATTAGGTATTTGTATATAAGGTAGACAGTCTTGTACAGAGTTCTCTATTGAGTTCTCTTGTGTAAACCCTATATAAGGTTCTTTCTTTTGACCAACCCTAAGGTCTTAAGTTTGTAACATGGTCATCTTGACTAGTGATTGCTACAACACCTTTATTTCATTCTCTCAAGGAATTGAAAAAAATGCAATGAAGAGCAGCAATATAGATCACTGGAGCTTTTCATGTCTCACCCATATGAGAAATTAAGATAATTGCTGGTCTCATTCCTATACATCTTCATCTTGATAAAATTAGTGAAAGATAACAATTGAGAATGGTATCCTTACCAACAAATCATGCCCTCAATTCTCTTCTAGAAAATCAACATTCAAAGAAAATGAAACCTCATCAGTTATCTTTGGAAAATTTGACTTCCAAACAGCAACAAAAACTCAAAAGTTCTATTGTAAACTTCAATAACCATCTTAATAGTCTTTTCCCTTCTTTTAATAATCTTCATAAAGAACTCTCATCTGGTTTTCAATTAGTAGACAATTTTTCTGGTTGTTTCTCTTTTTACACAGTGAACTGCAAAGAAAAAGAAATTAAGAATGCTTACATCTGTAATCCTGACAAGATTTTCAAAGACACTCTATCAGATCCAAAGATAGTCATTGTTATCTCTGATGCTAGCATTAAGAATAACATTGCTACTTTGATATCAGATGTATGCTCTAGTCACAATATTCTAGCCAAAACTATTTATCATGCTATCAACTTTACTTCTACTGAGGTAGAATTGTTTACTATTAGATATGGTATTAACTAAGCAGTTCAAGTACTTAACACAACTTGTATTATCATCATCACTGATACTATTTATTCTGCAAGACAGATCTTTGACTTGTTACCCCATTCTTACTAACTACAGTCCATTGCAATCTCACAAGATCTCAGGGCTTTCTTCAATAAAAACTCCAATAATTCTATTGCCTTCTGGGACTGCCCTAGTAGCACCAAATGGACTCATCACTCAGTTGTTGATAAAGAAACTAAACATTTCGACTGCATTCTGAATTTCTCATGTAAATCATCATGGGATTTTAGCAAGAAAGAAGAATATGATTTGATTATACAAAAGTGGCAAATGTATTTTCAAGCATCAGACTATCATTTCCTTGATCTACTTGATGATGATTATCTTCCTATTAAGCTGACCTACATGGAAGATGGTACTTGGCTCAAACCCCTTGATCACTTGAATTCTTTGTGTATGTGAGTGACTAGAGTTATCACCAATCACACTCCTATAGGCAAGTATCATATAAGGTTTTTCCCAAGAGAAAACTTCAATTGTCCATGTGGATCATATCCAATTGAATCAAGACATCATATTCTTCATGAGTGTAGTATGGAAAGCACATGGACTTTAAAATAGGTTAGATATAGTGTGTGCACAGACCATAGTCTGTAGTATATAAGATAGACTAACTTGTACTTGGAACTCTATTGAGTTCTTTTGTGTTACTCAATACAAAACTATAACACAGTTGTAAGATAGAAAAGTGGGAAGAACTTCCAGAATATGGAATGTGACTGAGGTAGGTATTTGGTACAATAATGTATATATACCATTGGATAATAAATAATTATATCAAATGTGGTGATCATAGGTAAGACCAATTATCTTCATAAGCCACTCACATTGATCATTGTACCCGTACCCACCGTCCCAGATTGGCGAGCAAGGGGTACACCGTTATTGTATAAGAAATCCAAAAATGGAAGAGCTTCTCACGCACTACTTCGTTCGACTCGCCTACCAACCATTTTTTGTCATGCCCATGCCGCCTCGTGGAAGTGAAGGTCTTGATTTTACACCAATACTTACTCACTACCTTTTCCTTTTCACTTCTGTTCTTGCGATTGTGAGTCTCCCCCTCTCGATAGTATTGATCAGACATGTCCATCCCTGGTCAGGCTGCATGGTTTGTCACTTTCATTTCTCAAATTTTCGTCGAAGCTCGTACGTCTCTGTTTAGAATTTTCAGAGGAGTGACCTTGACATAATCTGTAACTTTAGGCGGTACTGCTGGCGACCTCTGGTTTGCTGTATTTCTTGAATTACTCCTCATCCTTGGCGTTCTCTACACTCTCGCAACAGATGCAGTATCGATGCACCGTTTCCAAATATCTGTATTTGGTGCGATTGCTATCGTATTCTCTGTTCATGGAGTCCGATTCAACATTCCGGGTGCTGCAGTCAAAGCAATGTCCGCCGGTTGGCTCATCCTAGCTATCGTTAATATCCTATGGGTTCTCTATTTCACATCTGAAGAAGACTCTCTGGCTTTCCACATCTTCAATTCCATGGGAAATGGTGGTCTTACACCCCCTTCACGTCGTCGAAGGACACACACTCAATCCTCTATACATAACATGGGAGGAGGCAATGGTTATGTTGGCTATGCTCAAGGTGGCGGAATTGGAGCACAGGACGTCGTATATGATTCCAAATTGGGAGGGAACTTTGCAAATGGAAATGCCGCACTCCGCAGTCAGAACAGCTTTTCCGGAAGTACTGATCCTGCGAATAGAAGTATTGGCGCAGCTACTGGTGCAGGAGGTGCAGCCAGCATCAACAATGCAACGGGAACCAATGTTGAATCGGTTGGAGCCGCCGAAAATGGTCCTCATTCTCCTTTGATGGCGGGTATCGGTGCTGGTGGTTCACAGGGAACTAATTCTGCTACGGATCCAGTAGCGCAGCCTGATGATACTTTTTCGTACAAAGCTCGCGCCCTGTATGGCTGTAAGTATCTGTAGAGGTTTCCATTAATCAACTTGCTGACCTGGTTGACAGACACGGCGAATCCTGATGATCCTCATGAAATCTCATTCAACAAGGGTGACCCGTTGGATATCTTAGACAAGAATGGCAAATGGTGGCAAGCGCGGAAGGCTGATGGAACAGTCGGAAGTAAGCCTAACAAATTTTCATCCTTCACCCCTGTAGCTCGTATTAATCATAATTTCAGTTGCACCATCCAACTATCTCTCTCTCATCTAAAATCCCTGGTGCAAGTGCATGCCATGACTCCTACTACACGTATTTTGGAATCGTCTTCTTCGCGATTATCTCAAATATTTTTCGACTGATTCTTTCACGACAAATCTGGTACCGTGGAGGCCATGCCAATTTTGATGACGCATATTTTTCTCGCTCTGTTGTCTATCCTATGCATTTTTGCCTCTGATTCCTGAGCTTGTTCAATAGCCTTTCTTTTGGACTGAATGGTCAGTCCCTTCTACGATAGCATCGATGTCACCGCACGCGGTTGCGAGACCCTTTTTACGGTTGTATTTGTATGAGTTACATCACACATGTGTATAGCCTTTGAAGCCCGCTGGTTATGGTGAACTTGAACCATCTTAGGAATATTCATATCGTTTCATGTTCCTCTCTTTCATTTTCTTGCTTACTTGATATTATTTATCACTCACGACCCAGCTGGACCCAGCTGAATTCACCTTAGCTGCACTCCCAAGAAACATACACTGTATACCCGCTGAAGAATGATTGCAAAAAAATCATGTTCAATGTTACAATGTAATGATATAATATTATTTACTGATACCGATCAAGAGTGGGAGGCAAAAACGAATCTGAACATTGTCTTGCTCTTTGAATGCATTATCGTCGGCGTCCACCAGCACCGCCAAGTAAGGCGAGCTTGGCCCCCTTCCTCCTCCCACCAGCTCGCTGCTCCAGCTCATGCCAAGCGACATCCATATCCCATTCATCTCCCATATTGGTCCTACCCCTCTGTTGCCCTCGGTTAGAAGGGCGTGTTGGAGGTGAATGCAGCGTCGAGGCGAAACTACGAGCACCCCATGCGCCAGAAGGTTGCTGTTGCTGTGGTGGCGAAGGCTCGCGAAGTTCAGACTCTTGCAGCGTTCCTGTCCCAACTGCTGAGAAATCGTCTACCTGTGGAGAAGTCGAGACCGAGATTGGATCTGTGCGAGAAATATAATTTGCGCCAGAAGATGTCCAGAACTCCTCTTTCTCTCGCTCCCGTTCCTCCGCCTTGGCCTTGGCCCGATCATCCTTTTTCCCTTTTTCTTTCCGTCTCGCAGTTCGTGATTTGAGTAATCCTTCAAAATTTTTCAGGCCCTCAGAACCAACTATCCCTTCAAGGTTGGCTTCAATGAACACGACATCAGCACCTTGAGGAAGATGTGCGAGGTATTTACAACGTTTGCGCAGGTCATCGTTTACTGTGTTTTCTGAGAACCCATCGACCCGAATAGTGATTGCGTCAGGGAATGCAGAGTAACTGCTGAAATGTGCAAGAAGGATACGAATGTCAAGTGGATGGAGATAAACAGGTAAACCAGAAGCTGCTTGATAATAATAATATGTCTGGTTCGTTGGAGGGGGAGGATTGACGTTCCGTCGCGGGCGTGGTTGGTTACGCGCTTTGGAGGCTACTGATCTTGATATAGTTTCTTGGGCCGGCGATTTCATAGTTAAGAATTCAGTAGGTATATCCTCTTGAGGCAACTGCCCATCTTGCTGTCTCTTTTCATGATACACCACCCGTCCCTCGAGCTCGCTCCTATCCTTATATGCCTTGTTCATCTGCTCCTTCAATGTGGGTGTGCTTAAAGCAGCTGCTCTCGCTATCTGTTGCTGTACTTGAGCCATGGCCCCGTCTACAAAAGACACCCCAAGATCATCTTTCATGCCAATAAGGAGGCGGCGCTCAGAGATCAGCTCGTCCAGATCATGCGTGAGGTCTGAAACGAGATATGATGGGGTAGCAAGCATGAATTTCGAAAACTGGTAAACGTCAGGGAGAAAATGAAATGGAGCCTGATGAAGTGGAAGTAATTCAGAAGGCCATGTAGGAGAACGTGGCAGAGCAAGCGTAGTAATCTGTGGGCGTTCAATCAGGCGCATGTGAAGGACAGACCCTTGTCGAGGCGAGTTCTCAAAAGTGACGATGGAGGAAGACGGGAAAGCTTCGGGTACAGGACCATTGACATCATCGGTGCTCCAGTCAAACCATTTGACGCTTTTGAGTTGCTTTTCGTTCACTGAGTCGAAGCAGATCGGACATCGAGCCCACTTGTTGTCGGAAGTCCCAAGGTAGTGCAGGATGCATGGAAAACAGAAGACCTATGGAGAAATGAGTACTTGAAACTGAGGATAGAGGAAACTAACAACATACGTGACCGCACCTGGTCATCCGTGGAGCAGCAGGGGGAGACAAGCAGATAGGACAGCTGGTCTGGCTATCGTCCTGGGAGAGTAGTGTCACCGCAGCGGATGCGAATACTGAAGACCGGGGTATGATGACCTGCAGGATGTCCGACCATTGAAAGAAACTATGAGCACACAATGGTGAGTTGCTTTTGAAGCCGTGGCAATAAGTGAATTACATGTCTGGATCGGCAAAATGTACAGTATAGTCGCCAGTTGGATTCATGACAAACCGATACTGAGCATTGACAAAGCCTGTCGGAGGACGGCGGAGTGTGAGGGACTAGAAGAGAGATAAAACGAACTCACGTTCTTTGTTCCATACACTCTGTGCTGTTCCCGTCTTCCTGCTCCTCCGGGAGGTGGTGGAAAGCGGACAGGGCTGCCTGGGAGGAAGAGAAAAGTTGAGGAGATGGTTGAGGTTTGTGAGCTGACTAGCAGCCATCTTGGGCCCAGGCAAGCGGGACATGGGACATGTTGTGAGCAGAACGCACATGAGCTTTTAGCGAATGGTCCGTGACTCACACCGCCACACACGTGCCTACTTCCTCTTCTCTATGCCCAAAGGAAACCTCAATCCTGCAGACGCCTACCGTGAGTCCTCTGTCAGTGCCCTTCGTTCTCTCATGTCTCCCAGGCAAGGCACAGCGCAAAAAAGAGCTCAAAAAGGCACAGATCTCATTTGCTGTTTCACAGCAGCAGACTCACCACGTTTAGGTAGTAGAACAAGGCCGGTCGCGCAAAGGCCCGCGACTTTGCTCTTGTCAAGAAGGACACTACTGGTATGTCTCTGCTCTTTCTTTGTGTTCCTCGCATTTGACTGTCCCACAGAACTCGAGGAGGAAATCAACCAACTCCAGTCCACCAACGGTGACAAAGCGCGTCTTACCGAACTCAAAACCGAACTAGGAAAAATCAATAAGAAAAAAGAGGAATATGTCAAGGAGCATCCAGAAAAGCGCAATCTTGTGTATCGTAGATACAGAAAGCAGGCGGATGACAACACAGCTGCACAACCAGATAAGCTGCCGAAGAGGAACTTATTCAACGAGAAAGGTCTGCCAGAGCGTAGTATCTACTATGATCCTGTGTTGATTCCGTTTGGTGTTTCTCCCCTAGGCATGCCTTACCTGGAGCGTCGTGAGCTGTTCGTTATTGTTTCTTATGTTGACTACTGATTGTCACTAGCATTTCGGCCTGATCAAGTGGGCAGTGGCGCTGGTGAGCACATAACCACAGATAATTTATTTCTTAACAGCAAATTTTAATCAGAGAACGAGGACGCTTCCGCACCACCAGCGGGTTATGAGCTTGTAGAGAGTGACGATGAGATATTCCTGCCTGAAGGTCCTCCTCCTATTAAAGATGGTTCGTACAGTACTTCGATTCCTTGATCTTCCATTTAAAGCCCGCGCACAGGATCCATGCAGCCACTTTCACTCGCACAACAGTCATTATCGTACCAAGCGCACCGTTTCAACCAATACACACCACCCTATATACCGCCACCAAATTCATCTCTCGCTAACGCAACCGTAGTTGTCGCGCCTCAATTGCGTGATTTTAAGAAGGAAGCAACTGCATTCTTGCCAAATTCCCTGAAGAAGAAAAAACCTGGTCCAGGCACGACACAAGTAAACACTGCCCCTCCTTTGGAACCCTCAGCCCCAGTAAATGAAGGACAAACTGGGGAAACAAAATCTCCTGACCCAGTGCACGCCCAGATCTTGTAGGTCTGTTCGCTACCACACATACCGTCTCCGGGCAATCGGGCGATGTTAAAAAAGGAAAAATCAAGAAAACGACGACTACGCAAAATTTATAAGCGATATATTTATAGCGGTCCTCTGTAGCTCGTTCATTTTTGAATTCATGGGACGCTTGTAAACATTGGAGCTTAGATCCTGTCCTATCGTGTGATATGTCCGGACATCACAATTAACCGGTCACCTTGGAAGCACGTATTAAATTGCCCTGAAATTTACTGGCAAGACCTCCGCCCCCACCTAATCGACCGTTGGCTTTAATCGGTGCAGGAACTATATTTCTGCAACCTCGCTCAGCGACCCGGAAGGCTCCTTCTATTGCCACTCATGCCTTTCAAAAGATCATCCAAACTTCTACCTCCTGAGATATGGGGTGATATCTTTGCACTCGTGGTTGTTGGCGGTGGAAAGGAAGTTACTAAATGGGCATTTTCTTACCTGACTGTCTGCAAGTCTCTCAAAGTACGCTCATCTCTCTTCATGGTCATTGCTGAATCCATCATTCTGTTCTTCCAGAATGCTGCTCTTCCGGCCCTTTATTCAGCTGTCACTTTCACCTCTATTGACGAACTTGGACAATTCTACCAATGCCTCTCCATGGCTGACCAGAAATGGGATTCTATTCATTGGACTCCATATTCAGCCCCAGGACGATGGGTTCTCGAACTAGACCTCTCGAATCTTGCATTCGAAGGTGCTAAACAGGCTCTTCACCTTGATTCACTTCTCACCCAGCTTTTCCCTCTCACACCTTTCCTCCGATGCCTCTCCATTGTACCGTCTTTCGTCATGAGTCGTCGCGCAACGCGAGGGTACTGTCAATTTACGTACATTGGAAGGTTTTTCATATTTTCCACAACCACCGACACTCCCAGATGAAGACCCCTTTGTTCAACTCCTGAGGAGTTGTCCAAGCATTGAGGCACTTGACCATCATAGCTCAAGGCTTTGACTCATCTGAGCTAGAGCTGATTTTCGAGGCCTTCGTTGGTCAAGATGAAGGTTCTCAATTTCACATTTAGGGACAGTCTCAACCCAAGTGCCCTTCATCTGGGACCCCACTGGCTGCGAATAGTCACTCGAGAAGAGAACGACGTTGAGCTAGTACAAACTTGAGTGAGTTCCATGTATGTCGCTCAGAACGAACCATTTTCGTTCCCTGCATAGGGAACGTAATCAAATGCTAAGGAGTGTCATCGAAACTGTGAGTTTTTGAGGGAACAGCATTGACCTTGTCTGTTCCTATCCAACAAATGGGCTTCGTACCTACACTGGTTTCGAGTCCTGCTTTATACAAGGAATCCAGATCCATTAGGCACCCATATTAGTGAAAACCAGGTCGGAAGTTAAACTCCTCGTCACAAAACTACAAACGGCACTTTTGATACCGTCAGCACCAATCACCAAGTCAGTTTCATGAGTGGTCCCATCTTCGGAGCACAGATTATAAGCGCCGGACTCGAGTGGTATGACACGAATGGATTTCGTATTGAGGTGGAGAGCATTTGGGTTGAGCAAAGGCAAAAGGACTTCGAGAAAGGTAAGCCTGTAGATTCCAAGTCCGAACTCTCTGGAATGCTTGACATACTGCTACTATGAGATAAAAATCTAGTGGGAAACAAAATGTGAAACTCACGTCGTAAATAACTTCGTGTTGGCCATAACCTGATATAAACATGAAGTGGTTTATCACCCGTCTTCTTCATGATAGACTCCAGAATGCCAAGCTCGTCGAGAGCCCTCATAGCATTGAGACCTGTGATATGCCATAGCATGTGCAAAGTGTAAGAGAATCCTGTGAGCATTCTCAGGTATGAATTCAGGCTATTATATTCCTCCGCTCACCAATGCACCTGCCCCCACTTGACCAAGCTGAGGCTAAAGACAACCGTGAATTCATAACGATATCGGAAACGGTGGAAATACATACGGCAGCTTCATAGACGTCGGCATGGATATTTCTCAAAGGGAGACTAACAGCGCTGTTCACAACTCATCAATATATTATCTCGCTCAAACTGCCCCCCTTTACCAAGCTGTACCACACACCCCACCACCTACAATCGCAATACGAAAATCTTTAGCTGAAGACATATCCAGTGATCCAAACAGCAGAAGAAGAAAAACCAGGGAGCAAGCAGCTGTGACTTCTGCATTTTCCCACACCTACGATCAATGGCTTGGAGATCATCCATCTCTTAGAGGTCATCAATGTCATTGAGTCTTTTTTTCTCTACCTTCGAGGTTTCTCGTCAGGCGTTTTATCGGAACTCTTTTTCATATGCCATCGTCAATCTCAAACCCATAGTACCTGGTCGTATGCCTATGTCTTGGAGCTGTCTCCTGGAGCTGACTCAGGTATCGATCCCACTGCATTTCAGACGTTCTTGTTGTATCCACTCGTCCTGTCCCTCGAATCACCGACCTAAATGGTATCAAAACTGTTTAATATCTATTCTTCCGATTGAAGATTTTCATAGCCTCGGAGTTAATGTCACTTATGCATAGTGTTCAGCGCGTTGGTACAATCATCGAACGTGCCTATGGAGCAGATGCTTTGACTGTCGCCTGCCAAGCAAGTAGCCATCTCTTGCTCATTTAAGATGTATTTCTTATGATCGTGATGTTGCTAGGATGGCAAGGCTGCTGGACAAAGTGTACCGCACGTACACTTCCATTTGCTCCCTAGAAAAGCCCTCAATGATCAGTTCTCCGGTGATAACGATGCTATCTACCCAACCCTTGAGACAAGTGAAATTGGCCTTGCCTCGAGCTTTCGAAAACCTCATCAGGTTCTGAAAGTTGATGAAGATGAAGAGCGACCACCAAGAACTATGCAAGATATGGAAGCAGAGGCTCGATGGCTCCGGACATTCTTTGAATTCAATGAAATTTCAGGTCTGCCATGAATACCAATTTGTGGGAGGTAGAAGCTGGAAATTACATATCAACCCTAGTATCATTCACAAATTCTAGGACAATAAACCTCTGCACATCACACTATTACCACATGAATCTCTGCAATCTATTGCTTCTCAAGAATTCTCCTGCCACTGTATCCAAGATAATTAAAGCCAAATGTTTAAAATATTATAAGAGAGGGGTTTTTTTAATGTATATTTCCTTGCTTGGATGCTGTCAATAGTAGACTGCAGTCAGACTGTTCTAACAAAAGGAGATCTAGATGTCCTGGAAAAGAGAACAATCTCATAACACTGGATATCTTATAGGGGCACACTATGATACAATCACTCATATAACAGTGAAAGTACTTGTCAAATTTGACAATCTTCAGCTGCTCTTCAAATCTTCTCAGAACACTCTGAAGTTTCTGCTCAAACTGAAACTACAGTACATTATTTAGGAAAGCAACTACTTGTGAATGATCTGGTAGAGCAGGAGACCAGTGATAAGATGAAGATAGAGCATCCTTAGTAACAAGAAAGTATAATCTACAGTATTGTCAACAAAAGAATATTCAATATTTGGTACATGCTTTAGCATAATAATAAAGTTAAATTGAAATGTCTTGGTAAGGAGGTGTAGAGATCTGGATTGAAGGATTGAGAGATTTTATAAGTGTTAGCTAAGGCACAATATTACCAAGACAAAAGTTTCTATTATTATTCTCTTCATGATTTTTCTTTTTCATCTTCTGAAATTAAATCTGCTCAATCACAACTAGTTAACAGTCTGATAGACTGCTGGGAAAAGCTTGGACCATAACTATATAGTTTTACTAATATAAAGGGATGATAATTTAGAGAGATAAACCTCAGCTGTTTACATCTGAAGTATTAGACTGAGATGAGCTCAATTAACCTATCTAGTATAAAATAAACTAACATAGTGTTCAGTACATTTTACAATAGATATAAATATACTTAGCTATTTACATCTGAAGTATCAAACTGAGTACATTCTACAATAATAAGACTAGATATAGATCAGAAGAGTAATAAGATTAAGTTACCAAATATCATAGTATTACTTAACTGCACATAGTTGATCTGAATAATATATATAAGCCACATGTATATTTCTACTAATTATTCAAGCTAAAACCAGATGTCAACAAATTGCTAGAGCTAACTAGTAGGTGAATATACTTATTTATCAATAAAACTTTTGATCTTATTAAAAAGTATAGTATATTTACTAATTATAATGCTTTGCTGGCAATTATATTGTTATAAAGCTCCCATAAACCAGTGTTTGGAAAAGCAAGATTTATTAGTAACCAGACTAAGACTAAGAAAGTACTCTTGTAGCTGCTATACTATTTACTAAACCTATATGATTTATATTAGAGTTTTCTTTATTAGGACATACACAAGTCATAACATTATCTCTCTCCTAAGATCACATCTTTATAATCCTATAGTACAATCTTTCTAGAATCTAGATCATAGAGACTTAAAATATATTTAGATGGTTATTGTAAAAGTTCTAACATAGCTAGAGAACTCTCTTGATAACTTTGCTTTGATTCTCCTATATAAATTTCTCAAATAGTTACCTTTGCTATTTGATAAGATATTACAATCTGTCCCTCTATATTCTTTTAACTTCTTATATAAAGCTCTTTTAGTTAAGTGTGAATGATTATCAGTGAGATTTCCTGTTTTTGAGTAAAAATTGGTCTGTCATAAGGTTTCAGCTTAGATTTATTGATAACTGAATGTAGGTTTTTTTACATCTTGGAAATTTGAAGCTTATATACTAAAAATTCTATATTTTTAATTATTAAGAATAGTTCTACTCTCTTAAAGGCTAGTTTCTTAATTTTTATATTCAATAGCCTTTTTTCTTGATTTGTTTGTTAGACATAGTTTATATTTTGTTATCAAAAATTTAATGAGGTAACTCAGAAGTTTAAAACAAGCTAATTATTCAAAAATATAGAAAATAGAATTAGAATAATCTTTGGCTTTAGCTTATGTGTTGTGTTTTTATAAGTTGCACTGGTCATATATTTCAGAAGAGAACTTGGGAGGACTTAAAGGGTTCAGATACTAGAAGATGATAAGATATATTATTGCTAACACCAGAAGAAAATGTCAGTTTTGGTTAATTTTCAGGATAAAGCTAGTATAGTGTAAACTATCAGTTTATTTACTAAATATTCTACCTAGAATAGTTATCTAGAATGGAGACTACTAAGCAAGTTATTCTGAATACTAGTAATCTTCAGATATTGGAGATAGAAGTCTACAGAGTTTGGTAAGGAACTAGTAAAGACATCCAAGAGAAAATAGAGTGAGATAATCTATACTAAAAAAGGTTGAAGAGTGTAGATAAGGGAAAAGGTGTTATCTATGGATTGGGATAGGTGGCTGGAATAAGATATAATAGAACTCATCTATCTTCTGAACCTTCTATATTGATTTGTTACCTTCTTTATAGATATTTGGATGTCTTCTAAAGTTTACAAGAAATAGTGATCTTCCAGTGCTTAAGTGTTATCTGTTGTCATAAATTAGTAACTATTCAGCCCAGTTATCTTATTGGTAACTGATATACAGTTAAAGATATTATTCTGCCTCTTAATTGGCTCTTTTAGTTTGTCTATTGGTTTGGGGATAGTAAACTGAAAAGAGAGTTCATTTAATTCTCAGCTGGTTACAGAGCTTCTTCATGAAGTTTAAAATGAATTGGAGACTCTAGTTACTTATAATTGTCACAAAATGAACTACTTACTGATTTGTGATATTTAAATCTTAAATACACTCTTAGAGGTTTAGAAGTAACTCAGAAGTTTAATAATAATAATAATAAAGATCAATACAGATGTCAATAATAATGAGAGATAATAATTGATGATTATTGATGAAAAATATTGTTATTAAGTCTGAAGTCTAATCTTCAGATATAAAAGTATTTATATAATAATAATAGTCTGTATGCAAGTTGTTTCTATCATACAATCAAAACTTGTATCTAGTGGGGCTATCATTTATCATAGTAGATTGTCAGGATAATTTTAGAAAGTAACTAATTATATCACTACATTGATATACTTGTATCTTTATAAATACTAATCTTCATATAATGTATAATATATCATTAGAAACTATTTGATGAGTACTTTTCAATACAACTTTGATCATGAGAATCCATTTAGTTGTTCCTGAGATAATAGCCAATGAAACACTGATGGTCTGATATCTCAATAATCTGTTGCTACTTTTATATATTCCATATATATGCAAATAGCCTTTATTTGGGGCTTCTTCAGTACAACTTGGTTTGTGAGAATTGGTTCACAGATTGTAGAGATACAAGTTAAATAAAGTTTGTGACAATAATCTTTCAAAGAATACCTATGTCCTTAAATACTCATTTCTATAGACTCTTGACCACTTCTTTTGATGTTATATTCATTATTATAGAGATATATTAAGCTATCTTCAAGAATCTATCAATTAACATTATTATTCTATCATGTTTTCTTGAGATTAATAAGAGTCCCACAAGATTTGGGCTTATAATATTCTATAGTTAGTAAGAGACCTTATTTGAATATAGCAAGTTTTATCTTCTTTGTTAGTCAAGTTTAATAATCTAGTACTGCTCACAACTAAGCTTGGATTATTTGCTCCTGAAGAGTGGTTGAATCTAGATATCACAAATAAGATACTCACTGGTTGTGATACTTGAACTTAATGGTATTTCAGAGGTTCAGTATAAGGATGTGATGATAATAGATGATGGAAAGTATCAATAAGAATAATTGATGTTGTTAAGTCTGAGGTCTAGCCCTCAGACACAGAG
>Ga0157368_1000395_pt1 | contig 20538 bp, 22 predicted proteins | sample AttbisABBM3_FD_113146 | JGI IMG/M metagenome (GOLD analysis project Ga0157368, IMG submission 113146) | Fungus gardens microbial communities from leaf cutter ant in Botucatu, State of São Paulo, Brazil - Atta bisphaerica ABBM3 | ecosystem: Host-associated > Fungi > Mycelium > Unclassified ...
ATAGTATATTAGCCTTATGAAAAGTATATGGACTTTAGAATAGATTAGTTATAGTGTATGCACAGACCATGGTCTGAAGTATATAAGATAGACTAACTTGTACTTGGAACAAGTTCTTTTGTATCACTCAATACAAAAGTTGTCTTTTGTCTTTACTCAAGGATTTAAGTCATAACACTACTATTTGTCCTCTATCATTGCTCATACTTCCCAAGCTCTTCATCACAGTACTTACTATAGATAAGTGGTTGTCAGTTATCCACACTACATCATGCTGTTATACATTCTGTTTTTTTCAACAAAATAATTTGAGAATAATAATTTCTAATAACAAGCCACTTAGATATTACTATTATAGACTCACTTCTGAAATATTTGAGGTATTTATCTTATACTTACAAATAAGCTTTCTCTAAGTTCAAGATAACTTGGATAGATAGACTTAGAATATAGACTTGGCCAAGAGAATATGACAAGTTACAAAGTATAACAAAAGCATAATGCAATGTCACATCACTGATCACATGATCACATGACAGTAGAATAATATCATAGAAACTTTAGAATAGGTTAGTATCAAGATACACAGACTAACACCAAACAGTATATAGGGTTGATACTTTGTAGTAGGAACTTTATTGAGTTTGCTGTGTGAACCCAATATAAGGTTTCTTTTTTTTTGCTCTTATACTTGAGCTTAAGTCATAATAAACCTTAGAAATTACTTTGATAACTCACCTAGTGAACCATAGATAACTGTAAATAACTGGGAGCCAAAAACGTGTCCACATGTGATAGTATACTAACTAAGTAAATCACACTTCTAAAATTAAGTCCATACCAACTATGATAAGAAGATCACTTCTAACAAGCTGTGTGGATGGGATGTGGATGGGATTATGACACATATTTAATACAAAAAATTGCTAAAAATTGCTAAGGTTTCATTATAAAGGCACTTTTGGAGCATGCAAGTAAAACTTGGTCAATTAAGTGCTATTGACAACTGCTTGCTACCTATGGTATAATCTGTATATGATTCCAACATAGATTGTGACAGATTGACCGGAGCTTTCCAGTCATAACATATCTATAAACCGATGGAAGAAATCACAAGGTCTGAGAGCACTGGGAATCTTCGTCGACCGACCAGATAGGATAACTAAGCCTACGAGACATAATCAGACTGTCCTTGATCCAACTCCAGTCGACAGTATGGATTTGTACGCAATCTCGAGTGTATTGTTTCTTTTCTCGAAGGATCAAGAGATTGTATTGCGATAGTGGATTTTCAGCGTGACCAATATCGCGGACAGCCTCAACTCTTTTGGCCCCCATAGCTAGAATGATGCGAACTATGAAGCTCGCTTTATCGACGTCCTAGATCTCAGGATCAGGATAACTAAGAACCAGAAGGACAGAAGAGCTGCTTACTTTGCCTCTTGGAGTCATGTCAGGTCCGGCACAAAGAACTGACTGGCCTTCCAGAAGTCGTGACGCAATGGGATTCTCCATGATGTTGAAAAGATGCTCTGGCCGTTCACCCCAGCTGAGATCAACTTGTTGAGATGGCAGGACAGATTCAAGAACAGTAGGTCGACCTTGTGGCAACAAATAAGGGCGCCAATCGAGTTCTCTACTCTAGAATTAGGCGTGAATACTTATGAGCATAACTAAGATGGTGCCACACTTACTGCTTCAAGACAGGCATATAGCCATTTGATTGATAGACAAGGTATCCCAAGAGCAAGCGCCATCAGGTACTTAGGCTTGAGGTTGTAATTGTCGGCTATTAAAAACAAACGCTGAAGTTCTTTGGGTTCTCCAACCCATTGTACACTATCGCGTTCAATAATCCAACGGTGAGTCGAAAACAAAATATCCATCTTCAGGTATTTGAATAAATCATCCACCACGACTCCACCACTGTCACGTACGGCACGGAGAATATCAGAACGAGACTTTCCGTCTTCTGTCCTATCGTTTGTATTGCTACCAAGGGTGACAATTAGACCAGCTTTCTGCAAGAACTTGTATGACTGCCGTGGTCCCTTGGCATTGGCATTGGTGTTGAGTGAATGAAAACTCGCAGCCGATCGGGAGGGTGATGGAGTTGACTTGACCCTGACATCAATATCACGTACAGCTGCAACGACACTTCGAGGATTGACTAGACGATCTTGCCAGGTTGAGTTGATCACTTTCGTTGAAATACCAATTTCTTTAAATTCCAGGTCATCTGGTTCACCTTCAATAGTGGCCATATTGGACCGGTAATTAACCTTGGTAACTTGGAAATCCTTGTTCCCCTTTCCAAAGCGGACAAGATCCCCGATACGCAAATCATTTGTCCGCATATGCTCCGTGTTAACAACTGTTTCAGAGCCATCATCAAATTTGACCATGTAGGCGTTGGCAGAAATATGTTCGTAGATAATCCCGGAATACCATAGCTTGTTCTGCTTCCACAGGGCAAAAACTCGAGTAGCACCAGCTTTCGAAATCGTCGAACCAGCAGACTTCAGGCGTTTAGTCGATCGCGTCTGCGGAGTCATTAGAGTCTGATTCATGGACTTGCTCTTCGATGGCCGACCACGTTTACGCTTGAGGCTATGTCGGGTGGCTCCCGGTTCCATGTGCTCCTCTTGACTTGCTTCATCCATTGCAATCTCTGCAGCCCTCTCACTCTCACGAACAGCTTCCATGTCAAGATCTCTGTCGTCATCAGCTTCAACGGTCGTAGAACAGGCACTCCGACTGGACCTCGGAACAGATATCGCTCGACATGTTCTCCTTTGGTTTTCCTTCTCCTTAGCTGTTGCCGCAGCCTTGAATGACGGCTTCCGGAAGCGAACTAGAGAATGGTCTTGATCTGGGACAGATGAAGGTACAGCGCTCTCGTGAGATGTGTCTCCGAGGTTGATCTTGGAAGTCTCTGAACCTTGCTGTCTTTTCTGCTGACGAGCAGACTGTTTAATCTCGGTGATAGGACTGAGATGCAGCAGGGAATAAGGCAGAGCCATAGAAATAAACCTTACCTTTGACTTGGACGTGTATGTAAATGTAGGGTTTCGTTCGTCTTTGTGGAGATGAGAAAACAGGGGCTTGTCGTCGTCGTTGTCCTTTACAACCCAGTCAGAGTCATGTTCACTTCCCCCAGTTTCTCTCCCTCCGGTCTCATTAAGTAGCTCTTCCCCTTCTTCCCCTTCCTCCTCTCCTCCTCCTTCTTCTTCTTCTCGACGAGAAAATTTTTTAGGCATAGATAGGACATCACTGTCCTCGGTAACATCACTATCATTGGACAGCCTTTTAACGCCACTACCACCAGTTCGAGTCCGAAGACCTGCCCCATCCACTTTCAATAATGGTTTTTCCAACACTGACAATTGTAACTGTTCTTGCAAAGGTTCTGAATCCGGTACAATGTCCATGGTATTTACAGAAGATGGAGTGGAGATTTGGTGAGATGCAGGCTTCTTTGGAGAAGATTTACAAAGGACCTGAACGGGTGTCAGACTTGGGACCCGTGGTTCCGGAACACTGGGGGATTGTATTTCGACACCATGAACGGCCATTTCTAGACCCCTTGCAGGAAATTGTCGAGTGACTAATGATATTGGTGAGGCTGGAGTAGATTGAATAAGGTGCTGGTATCTGGCTCGTTTGTTCGGATCCATGTGACTTAACAAGCTTCGCGTGCTGATGTGAGTATAGGTCGAGGTGTTGGTCTGTGGAATGGTACTTGGAGTCTCTGGGACAAAAGGTTCCTCATGAGTAGCAATTTGAGTTGCCAACTGAGTCTCTTGGGACGTCTCTTCTTGCACCGGCAGCAAGCGTTTGATACACATGCTAGTGTATAGACCCTCAACCTCCGCAGCCTCTTCCTGGCCGTCAAAGCCTTGGGAATATTGAGCGCCTTTGCCGGACTCGGTGTCAAGTGCCATGCGGCTGGGGTTTTGACCTTCAAGGCCATTCTCGTTTTGAGGGAATTTCCAACGATTCTCGTCCTTAGAATAGTCTGAACATTCCGACTGGGATGGCGTGGATGGGACCAAGACGATAGGCAGGTACTCGTCTTTTCCGTCGCAAACTACTATCTGGGAGGAATTTAGAGCCCCTGTGTTCTGTGTCAAGAGCTCATCGTCATCACTATGAGCGAGATCGGCCAAAGGTGTTGTGAATTTCTTTGAGGTAGCAAGGTATTGTTCCTCTTCAAGTTGCGTATCCCCTCGGGCAAAGGAATCTTCTGAAAGAGTGGGAGAGCGGTTGGCTCTTTGATGAGAAGGCTGAGATACAAGTTTTCCTTTAGAAGCTGTTAAGTGAGGAGCCTGCTGTCGAGGTATCGGGCTCTTGATGGGAGACAGGAAAGTCACAGTCGGTAGTTTGGGCTTTTTTGATGGTGTGGAATGAATGACGTCAGAACCATTAAAACTATGAAAGGATAGCACCTTTGAGACCTTTGGGACGCGTCCTAGGGTCTCTGCTCGTCCACCTATCGTCACATTGTCCTTGATAGAGAGCTCGTGTGGCGAACGGGGTCGGGAATCGGGAGATGACATACCCCGATAAATATCTTTCTCACTCACTGTTCCAAAATTTTCTTTTTGCGAACCTTCGTTCGCAGTAAATCCACTACCACCTCCATTTTCATCGTCATCACGTTGTGTGTCTGTCTGAGTTCCAGCAAGACCATGAAAGTGGTACTGGTATACAGAGTGTAGGCCCGAATTTCTGGAAGAGGGGAAGGAATCGATCGAGATATCTCCATTGTGAACACCAGCTACGTCTCTTCCTTGACGTTCCGAAGGCTCTGGTGATTTTTCGAGCGCTACCTGTATTAACTGCGTAGCTTGAGATTCCTTCGTATCCATGTCACTGCAAACGGCACGTCTGGGATCAGGAAGCGTAAAGGAGTACCGTTCTTACCTCAAGCTACCATCAAACGCATCCATTCGGCCGGGATACCCGTGCACACGTCACGTCGTGGATTTTCAAGTCGCGCGAGATGAAAAATGGAACTTCGAGCTGAACGTCAAAGCGTAAAGCGCGATATACAGGTCGCATTAGTTATTTGTTATTGGTCGGGCTGCTGAGTAAAACCAGCTACCTCAAGCTGTTACCTGGAGGACGATCTGAACGTTCAGTAGTGACTTGCAGCTATTCTGCTCCACAAAAGTCAAACAAAAGACTACTATAAAGTATGTTGGATGATTACCTAATCATGATTCGAAATTTATTTTTGAATAATCTTCTATCGATGAGTGGACCATTGGATCAATATTTGGGAACTCAGTGGCACGTGCCTATCACGTCGATCCTTACAAGGGATCGGGTTTAGACGTGTCCAGAACTACTCTACTCTCTTTCAGATTTTCGTTTTCTCGCTTGACGTGGTCTTCGGGTGATCCGACATACTGAACTTGCGCTGGACGCACCGTACGGCGATCTGGGTTCCGTCTTTAGTCTTTCTCAATCCATGGGCGTCATCTCATTGATAGGAAAAGTGAATAATGATACTGCCTTCTTGTTTTCCCCGCCCATCAACAGGTCAAACCTTCTGTGAATCAAATTTCGCTGGTGCTGAACGGGTACCCTCCCGTAGAAAATTTCTTCCTATATATGAACGAGCAAACATTTTCAAAACCTATGGTTGGCAGTTCGAAAATCAAAAGGATCCTTCGCATATAACCGTGGAATACATTGATCATCAAAGTAATAAACCTAATGTTGGCACCACTGGACTTACTACTATAAGCACTCCTGGGCCCACTCCTCTACGTACGCATATGACTGTTTCCACGATGCACGATGGCACAACACTACCTAGCTTATTACCTGCAACTGGGACAACACTCATCTTACCTCCCTCATCTATGAGCTCGACTGTACAATATTCCACTACGAGCCTAGCCATACAACATCCAGATGTAGGACCAACCTTCACCACTGTCAGCTACGATCTAGAGGGCACCACAACCTATGACTTACCCCCTTCAAGTTCACCATCCATCCATATAATCAGTACTAGACCCAGTGATCGGCTTCACCTTCCTGTTTCGGCGATCGCGGCTATCTCTTCCATTGGCTTCTTTGTTGGAATAATATTTCTTCTTTGGTTCTTCTGGCTTCGGATTCCACGAAGACGGCGTCTTCCAATTCCCTCCTTACCCAGGCTTGAAAACGGCGACATTGAGGAAAAGGGATCTCTTCCGGAATCTCCACTTTTCGGTCCTAAAGAGCGGTACTCTCAACGCACTGAACTTCATCCTCAGTGGTCTTGGGTCACATACAAACAGAATAAATCGGCATGCGAGAGTAAGCCTCAGGGAGATGACAATTACAACCTGAGATCAGGATCCACCTCTGTCCCACGACTTCCAGATGTAGCCATTACTTCTCACCGCAATTCTTCCATTTACACTGCTAGTGGGCGCTTCCAATCTCTCAGTGCTCCTGTCGGCTCTCCACAGCTGGGTGCCGGGCATCCATCTCTCCAGCAGGTCCAAGCTGCCATCACCCACGCCACAAATCGCATGTCAGCCATGTCGTTTACGTGCGCGTCAAAGTATCCGGACGAGAACAGCAGAGATTCTGGCACCGCTTTCACTGCCGATGGACACGATATGATGAAACGCCGATCTAGGACTCTGAGGAAAAGTCGTAGCAACTCTATTTATGAGGATCGTCGTAGAAGTTCTCGTTTGCCAGCTGGGCTTGCATATGACGGTGCTGATGTGACTTCCCCGGTACCAGCAGTTGAATTTGCAGCTCTGGACTCACCTAATTCGAATGACGGATATGGCATGGCCAACGCAGAAAGACGGACCCGTATACAAACACCGTACTACGCAACTGGTTCATATCCTCGCATCTCATCCGCCATGCCAGCGACTTATGGAGTTGCAACTCGGGTTAAACTTGGTGACGGGACCTCCATCAGAGAATTTACATCCTCCAAGCTGAAATCAGAAACTCAACGAGCAAAAGAAACACAAGCGCTCACGCGCGCCCTTGGGCTTTCGTCGCCTACGGTTCGAGAGTCAATCCCATCACCCCAACCAACGTTGGGACCTGACGATTCTCTCAGTGTGGTTGAGTTCAAACGCTCGCTGAAACGAAGAAGCAAACGTGAATCAACATACTTTGGTGCTGATAGTCGCTCTCGTCAAGATACAGAAGGATACCGACAGCACCAAGTTACGACACCAACAAGGAATGTGGTCGCTGTTGCATCGGGGAGCTTGGTGTCAGCTGAGGATATAAAGGCGCAATCCTCTAGATTGATCAATAACACTGCCGGTACCGGACTAGCCATGAGTTTGACGGGGCCGACATCCGTCAACAACACCTCAACGGGAACGAAATCGGCTCTAGCACCAATGAAGATGCAGAGTCGGACTGGTGACAAACCTCCCCGTGTGCCCTCGCCTCCACCACTACCGTCGTTGGCACAAATGGCTCTAGAGCAACACAATCCAGCTGCGTACGCCGAGTATCGTAGTCCAACATACAGCATCTACAATCTATATGATGACAATCAGAGAGGTACTGCGTACACAGGAAGCAAGCGCTAGCCATCGGAGTAGCGGTGTGGGTGTATCCGTAACATTCTAAATAGTGTGTAATAAGAACCTTTGATGTTATTCCGAAGTGCCTCCAAGGTGAGCTTCAAATTGCATGCAGTGAACTCCGTACCACGGTCTGTTGGAGTGATTTGAAGTGGCTGAATGCGGCAGGCAAAGTGGCAACCGCAACAATGCGATCAGACGAGTTACAAGAAAGGTAACATGCCAAGGGTCCGAGTTCTACAGCTATTCATCCTCTTTCCTACCATGGTTCATCCCTCGCCCCTCCCTCCCCCCCATACCTCTTTTGTCCGAAAACTCTCCAACGATCGCAGCGACGACGGCGACGGCGACCTCGGTCTTGCGAACAACGCTCCTATCATCCAGTCCGTCCCTTCGTTATGGGGAATTCCGCTGAAATATATTTCGTATGTTTCTTTCCAGCAGCCTGATTTTGATTTAACTCACACTTACACGCAGGCTGGTGACGCTGGCCGTCCAGAACTCAGCGTTGGCACTTATAATGCATTACTCTCGCGTTTCGGCTTCCGAGTCACGAACATATTCAGCAGCGACTGCTGTCCTTATGAATGAACTCTTCAAGGGATTTATCTCGCTTGCCATTGCGTTTATGCGGACGGATGTCGGTTCCATGTACGACCTGACGCAGGCGTCGCTTCCTGCTGGTAATAGAGGGGTAGTAGCTCGACTACATAAATTATGGAGGGAAATCTTCAGTCCAGATTGCTGGAAGCTCTCGATCCCGGCCATTCTATATGGTGTGTTCTTATCCGCTACCAGCCTAGGACAAGCTCAGATTTGAGCCTCCAGTAATTCAAAATAATTTGCAATACGTTGCTGCAACGAATCTGGAGGCCGCGACGTTTCAGGTCACCTACCAGATGAAAATCCTCACCACGGCCGCATTCTCAGTCATACTTCTCCGCAAGAAGCTTTCGACTGTGCAATGGATATCACTCCTATTTTTAGCGCTTGGTGTGGGTATCGTGCAGATCCAAGCCGGCGCCCACAATGACGCAGCAGGAAGCGCTCCTATGCCATCTATGAATGCGCTGAAGGGTTTTATGGCCGTTGCAGCAGCCTGTTTCACCTCAGGCCTGGCTGGGGTCTACTTTGAAATGGTTTTGAAAAACTCCCAGGCCGATCTCTGGGTGCGAAATGTCCAACTATCACTCTTCTCCCTCTTGCCTGCGTTGGCCCCCATCATTGTTACATATGGTGCACAAGCGACAAGTGAAATTGGAAGCTTCTTTCCGCTGTTGTTCCAAAACTTTGGGCCCTGGGCATGGGTAACCGTAGCTGTCCAAGTTCTTGGTGGACTGCTTACGGCAATGGTTATCAAATACTCCGATAATATTTTGAAAGGCTTTGCGACCAGCTTGAGTATCGTCATTTCATTCCTTGCGTCCGTCGCTCTCTTCAATTTCCAGATGACGTCCACGTTCCTTCTAGGATCTGTCGTCGTCCTGGTTGCGACATGGCTGTATAATTCTCAACCCAAACGAGTAGCAGCTTTCTTCCCTATTTCCTTACCAAAAGAACCTCTTCCCCTAACATTAACCTGGGTTGGAAGGCCCGAGAAGCGGCACATTGAGTCGGTGCGGTCACCCACCCCTGAAGCTTATCCTATACGTACTCTTGGCGGCCTTACCGCAATTTCGTCAACAACGTCCTTGTCATCGGTATCCTCCACACATACGTGCCTTCCTTTCACAGACTCAGAGAAGGCAAGGTTTACCTATACACGGTGATGCATCATCAAAGTAGATGTCCGTTGGTTCTGAGTACAATACATAATTTCCCTTATCGTTATGAACCATTGAACTCCTATCTTTTATTTCTAGAGACGAATACTACCTTTCTTGTTCACGTCTGTGGGCACAAAACTACATCCACTCATGTTTTCCACGAGTTGCCATTGCCGTCGGTAGTCATCTCTGGACCTCCTTTATGGATTGTCATGGTTGATTGTTCAGATTCGTTTACTTTTTGATCTTATTCAAACTTTTTTTTTTGGCACGAGACATGTTTATCAAGGGGACTTTCAACTACTCAACAGCAATAGTAATTTCTAGCCATTTCATGCGAGTTAGAAAAGGAAAGGCTTGAATGCAAAACATAGTGAAGATAATGAGATAAGAACCGCCCAAAATTGCATAAGCTACTCAACAGCACAACTCAGATACAAATACACTACCAAACGCAGAACCGTGCTGCTAGATCCTTGGACCCATGAAACATCCATTTCTGTGATCACCCGCGTGCCTCTAAGCCGCGTTTGATAGCTATACACAAAAAATGGGTTCAATTCCATCCATTGCGATAGACATCATTCTACGTACTTTCACATGTATCTTTCGCATCTCCAAAGAGCATCTTGGTACCAGGCATATAGAACATAGGATTTGGTACATCAGCTATTATGACCATCGAAAGTCATCAGTCTCGGGGTTATCAACGATAAATAATCTCATACCATAACCACTGGCCAATCCGCGCTTCATCACGATCACCTGCTTGCTCTTCCATGCGTGGAGCACAGGCATGCCCTATTCCATGTTAGCCAGTGGAGTGTGCCTTTATAACTACTTACAGCAATAGCAGACCCAGGCTCAAGGGCGATGGGGTTGACTGTATCATTAGCACCAATAACTAGCGTTACATCAGTATCTTTAAAATCTTCGTTAATCTCGTCCATTTCGAGTACGACTTGGTACAATATTCAGTCGAACGAAGAAAAAGCCGAAGAATGTGGAAAACTCACTATCATAGGGAACAGATGCCTCGGCGAGAAGTACGTTGCACTGCCCCGGCATACGCCCTGCGACTGGATGAATAGCAAACTGAGATCGGCATGCACGTATTTAGATTCCGAGGGACTATTTGTGCGAATTGTCAAGGCTTACCCGAACATTAATCCCTTTGGCCCTGAGAAAGGCGGTAATTTCGGCGATGGCATACTGTGCCTTCGCCACAGCCATTCCATACCCGACGACCTGCATGCCGAGCGTGAAGCTTTGAGTATAGGTGTCCAATATGGGACGAGTATAGCTACCAAGATAACGCTATCAGCATTAGCCAGCGCCTCGACAGTGTCGTCAACAGTGGTTTTGGTAATCGAACCCTCAATCTTGGTTTCGGTAGTGCCCACAATTGAGCTGATACCTCCGAAAAGCACATTCGTAAGAGAACGATTCATTGCAACACACTGCGCCACATGGATTAGACACCGGAACTGAAGTAAGTTGAACTCTTCCTGACCATGATATAGGATAGGATTGAACCGCTAACGCCAATGAGGGATCCAACAGTCGTTAGAAGCGGGTTATCCAACATAAAACCTTCAGCCACAAGCGCGAATCCGCTGCAGATGTATTTCGACAATTACTAGTAAGTCCCACTCACAGAATCCTATACTCACGAATAGGCATTCAGGACGGTAATCACAACAGCTAGTAGACAAATGAAAGTGTCATGTCTTTGAGAGATTTTTTGCGAAGACGTTACACATACGCATATCAGCACCTCCAATTGCTGCAGTGGTCGTGTAGCCTTTAATGAAGCTGAGAGCTGTACTTGCTCCCAGGAAAGAAGCAGCCATCATTGGTGTTGAAGGAACCGTTGAGATAAAACCAGCCATTGTAGCAGCATTCGCACCCAGAAGAGTTGAGTTCACGAGGTGCTTGCCAGGGAGCACCAGAGGCCTGCTCGTCATCTTGGCGGCCAGCTTGAGATATGCCACAATAGAACCCGTAAAGGTGATGCCACCTAGTGATAATCAAGCACGCAAACGACCAACTCGAGTTTCATACTCACCGATGACGACACCTAAGTAGGCAGTGACCATGTGCAGGATAGAAAGATGGGAGACATCCTGCAGAACACTGGCAATGCTTGTCAAAACAGCCGACAAGCCGACAATAGAGTGAAGCATTGCAACGGTCTGGGGCAACTCAGTAGCTGTCACACGCCGACCAATGAGAGTACCCAGAAGACCTCCAATGGCAGCAACGCCTGCAAATTGCCCAATGACTTCTATCGGGAAACCGACAGCAGAGAGGGAAGTAAGGACACCAGATCCAACACCGAGGATACCGAGAATATTCCCTTGCCTGGCGGTGGTCTGAGAAGCGAGACCAGATAAAGAACCTGGATCATCATGAACATGGTATCCGAAAGATATGCTAGGGTATCCATACCGATGCAGAGGATGCTACTTGTGAGGTAACCTGCCTGCACAAGCCCTGCCATTCCAGTGCTCGCCGCAGCAAGGAAACCACCAGTGAAAATAGCTGCAGGGACAGAGTAAAGCCAGGGATACTCCGGGGGGTCAGATGGACCTATGGGACAAATGAGAAAAATGAATAAGACATAATAACCAAACTTACGTTTAAACATGTCGAGCATACGCTTAGTGATAATGAAACCACCCGAAACGTTGATTGTAGCAAGTAAAACAGCTAGAGCACCAAGTACTTGGGGCAAGGTGCCAGGCAAATAACCACCACCCATGACAAACATACCAGCAACACCGACCTACAAATCTGTAAGCCTTCCTTGTTTAAACAGGGATGTAATCTCACCAGTCCAGAAATTGCATTGGTGACGGACATGAGAGGAGAGTGCAGAGCAGGAGTGACGCCCCAAATGACCCTATCAAAAAATGTGAGGAAGTGGGCAGGTGCTGAATCAGAGGTTTGCCTACCTGTAACCAACTAAGCCTGCAAGACCAAAAGTAAAGAAGCTATCCATAAATGCGGTGCCAGTGGCCTTTCCCAAAGCAACTGCAGTACCCATTCCACCAGTGACAACAGTAACTTCTCGTGTTGCCTTTTGCCAGGGAGTAATAGCTACAGAGACCTTTTCGACCGCCGCAGTTGGTGTTGGAGGTGTGACTGGTGGGGGAAGTGGACGAGGCGCCGGAGGCAAAACTTCACCTTTATGCACCACAATGGCGCCACGAACAACCTCATCTCCAAGGTCGATGAAGTATCGACCTTCGCCTCCCATCGACAGCAAGAATTTGGTGATATTGTTAGAATACAATGTAGAGGATTGTGTTGGTAGTCTGGAAGGCAAGTCTGTGTAACCTGCAAAAGGCTTTTGAGAACTATACAACAGGTGGAAGTTCCAGGATGCTCCTACCGATAACTGTAACCCCGTTATGTACTGCAATCTCACCGGGAACAGTGGCTTCGCAATTACCACCTGCTTCAGCTGCCAAGTCCACAACAACAGATCCTTGTTTCATTGCGGCAAGCATCTCGGTAGTAATTAACTTCGGAGCTGGCTTTCCAGGAATGAGAGCCTGTGATAAAATAAGAGCAGAACGTAGTGACAGAGGTGATCAGACGAACAGTAGTGATTACGATGTCAACTTCCCGACATTGTTCTTCGAATAAAGCCATTTCTGCAGCAATGTATTCCTTGGACATGACCTTCGCATATCCACCTGCACCACTACCGTCTTCCTTGATATTGACTTCTAAGAATTCGGCACCGAGAGATTGAACTTGTTCACGAGCGGCTGGACGCGTATCAAAGCCTCGTACGATGGCACCAAGACGCCTTGCCTATCTCCTGATCAACACAAGAACTCCAAGAGAAATATAAATATGGAAGGTAACACACAGTAGCTACCGCACTCAAACCAGCAACACCTGCGCCAATAACCAGAACTTTGCCGGGAGGAATCTAGATTTTGTCGAGATCAACATAGCAAAAATCATATGGGAGATGTATACCTTGCTGTGAAGAGAGTATTAGGGTGGAAGAAAGTAAGTGTTTCTGAGCTCACCCAGCAGCAGTAACTTGACCGGTCAGGAATCTGCCAAAATGATTGGAGGCTTCCAAGACAGCTTTATATCCTGCGATATTGGCCATAGAACTGAGCGAAAGAAGTTTATTGTTTGCCACCTAGAAAGGCCCAGATACCTGCCTCAAAGCATCGAAAACTTGAGCACGTGAAATGCGGGGTATCATGTCCATCTAGATAGAGCTTCATGAGGAACTGATCACGCAGTAACATGGATGTAGCATACCGCGAAGACATTGACATTACGTTGTGCGAGGGTATCTACGATTGCCCTGTTTTGTGCCGGATAAAGGAATGATATTACAGAACTACCCTCTCTAATCCTTTCCACCTCCTGGCCTATCAATGGTGGTCGTACCTTCAGCAAAATGTCTGATTGCTTGAATAACTCGTCCCTGGGCACCAGGGCGGCACCTGCCGCAGCGTAGTGTTCATCCAGGAATTGCGCACCGAGACCAGCATTGTGTTCGACGAGGATCTTAGAAAAGCCTTTCTTGCGCAGCAGGGCGGCATTTTGAGGGGTGAGAGACACCCGTCGTTCGTTCGGGAAGATCTCGCGAGGAATACCGACAATCAGAGATGTGTAAGGAGTTCCCTGAGGCTCAGACGCAGGTATGGGTTTGGCAGTGGTTTGGAAGCATCGATGACCTGGAGAGAAATTAGGCGTTTGGTGTGGTGGATCAAAGAAAGCCGCCGACCCAGTTTGTACAACCTTGTGAAATTGGTCGATATGCCGAAATGTGGCACTCGGACAGACATTTCGAATACATGATGTGGCCCTCGAGCCATTCTGCGTTTCCGCAAAGATCACAGTGTACGACAAGTGGTAACCTGGCAAGCGAGCTCTTGTTGGGCGTATGTCCTCTAATACAATTCGGGTGTAGCCCGGCTGTATCAAGCCGTTTGACAATGATTGAAGCATGGGTGAATGTGCGGTGTGAGAAAATGCGCCATTCACGTGCAATAAAGAGAGAGAGAGAGAGAGAGAGAGAGAGAGATAGGGTTCTATATTTCTACACTGTAACAAGCAAACTAGTGCAATGGTCTGTTGCTGCTATGTACTACTCCAAGTGAAGTGTGAATGATTCATGTCGTACGACGGAGGTTCCTACACCACCGCCTATATGATCAAGCTGTTACCAAGTTGTAACTTGATCAAGAGTTACTGCCTATCACTGATCAACGGTATCTCATAGCCGTATTCGGGACTTGTGGTCACCGATTGACTTCTGCCAGTCATATCATCGCTAATAAAGGATGCTACCTAATTCTACAGCAGTACTCGTAAAACAAGAATAACAACAAGGTGCAGAGGGATTCTTGAATAAGCAAGAGACTGACGACGACGAAAGCGCAAACGGAGCCGATTGATGATGATGTCCCGAGGATGGTCTACTTTTCAATTACTCAGACTCTCCAGTCGAAGCGTTGAAAGGTGAAGGGACACAGTTCGACAGACTTCCGCCACTTGGATTAAGGAAAATGATATTGAGGTTAGCCATTTGCAATAATGCATCGTGCTGAGAGCATTCTAACTGACAGAAGCTGCTGCTGCCGGAAGTCACTCATTTTTTCCCGGGAAGCCAAGGATCAAGGGGGGTAGATCATATGAGACGATTCCGTATCGTGCGGTGAGAATGAATGCTGCTGCTGCTGACGAAATGTGCGTATTATCTAAAAATATGGACGTTACATAGCTATTAGCCACCTGTGAAAGTGTCGTGGTGCATCAGACCCGCGGATGTGGTATCACCTGGTATCACTTCTCAGCTAACAGTCTTATCACTTAGTTCTCGTTCAAGCTGAACCAAATCGCATGTGTGTGGATGCTCCCAGAGATTTTGGGCAGCAGAAGGATCCATAGCCGGCAAGGGTTTGCGAGGGACTCCCCCATATCCATAGAGGCGCTCAAGAAGGTTCTTCGTCCCAGCGATTGAGGCTTTTGCAATGGTATAATCAGCCCGCGCTATTATCCCTTGTACTCTCTGAGCTTCCGGAAGGATTGATGGATCCTTTCTAGATGCTTCAGATAAGTGGAAGAGTTTCACAATTGAGCACTTCAGTGCAAAAGTAGGTCAGTATTTCGGGAGTATACTAGCAGGAGACAGGACTCACGGGCGCTAGATTAGCGAGTCCAGTGATGGCACCATGTGCATTCGCGAAAGTAGAGGTCGTGAGGAAATCAACGAATCCCCCCAGAACAAGGAAAGGAGCGTCGGCATTCCGACGAGGATAATTGACAGCAAAAGAGGGCTGGGAAACTTCATCGGCGATACGCGTCAATTTGCCAACGTTTCCACACCTATACGTGGTGAATTATGAGCAGAAGCCACAAGAGCAGAAGCACAGGCGTACGTGAGCTTGACACCGCAGATATTTGGACATTCTTTAGCCAAATCAGTGATCAAGTCGGAGTCGAGATCAATACCCCCACTTGCTCCGGGGTCTGATGATGGTTTAAGGATACTGCTTCATTAGAGTTCATTGACTTACTTACAGTTGTATATCATGACGGGGACGGGGCTCTGCTGGGAAATCTCACTCCAGTAGGACTTTAGGGCCTCTCGATGCGTTGTCAAGACACCGGCAAAATATCCACTTGCAATGACTAGAACATAATCCGCCCCTGCCGCGGCTGCATCCTTGGTCAACTCAATGGTCTCTCTTGTGCTACCCGACCCGGTGCCCGCGATAATCGGAATTTGCGTTAAGCCTGCACCATCCAGAGCTCTCCTAGCTGACTGAATGAGTGTGACCCTCTCGGCACGTGAGAGATGAGAAGCTTCTCCCATGGATCCAGCAATGACAGGAGCTACACCGAATGAGCCAAGTCGAGATACATGTGCTTCAAATGATCCTAAATCTGAAATTACAGAGATTCAACATTGGAATGACGGTATTACACAAATCATGCTCACCTAGGTCCTCAGTGTCTGGCAAGAAAAAGGTAGGAATAGGAGCGAATATGCCTGCCCTCAGAGGCCTAGAGACAGATGGATGACCATTCACTCCATTTACACCGTTTGTAGCCATTGTTTTGGAGTTGATGAAAGGATAATGAGCAGAGTGGGGAGATTGCGAAATGTGCCTATATATATGACTTTTCCGGCGAGTAATTGGAATAGTTCGGTCCGGGAAGGGCGGACCGGAGGACGATGCTCGGACCGTATGGAAAAGGCGGGATCTCACTTAGTGATTACCGCCCACATGTGCGCCGATATATCATTGTTTGGCGGTACGCCCGTGGTAAAGAAAAAAATGTCAGTCTAAGTTATATACACCATTAGTCTAATTGCCGCCTGAAGCTAACCTTCAAATCAGTTGAGGTATTAGACAACCAATGCAGGGGCGTCAAAGATTCCCTTAGAGGAGAAGAATTGACTCCTCTATCCCCGATTCAATAACTCGTGGATAAGTGACGAAGTGACAAGCTGGTACACGCCCCTTATATATCATTCTATCCAACAAAGATAGATGCCCATGAATGAAAAAGGGTTTTAGCCTAAATGCATTTGTACAAGCTCCTAGCGTGAGCGATCTGGGCGAATGCGAGGAATTATGGTCCCGGTACTGGAATAAGATATAGCCTGCTTACTTAAAAGCGATATTATTGATCAATGACCTCCAATCGATCCAGAACGTTCCTTTCCCATTCAGTCCGTCCTTCTTCGTCCGGTTCTTCTGAGGTGTCTAGTGCCCTTTGGAAGACATCCCAGGGCAAGCATGAGATGTCTCCTTCTTCAAATGGCTCACCCATGACAAATTTGCCTTGCCGCGACCGAGTTAACGTTACAACGTGTCCCGCAGAATCCAGATGATGTGCTAAGTCGTGGATGATGCAGCGAACATACGTACCACCAGAGACAGTCATCTTGAGAACAAATGCTGTAGGATTCTCCTTCGCACTAGGCGGTTCGACATCATCTTCGAGGGATACTTCCCTCTCGACACTTTTGAAAGTGGTTTTAATGGCTTCCTTTTCATCATTGCTTAGCGATTCTTTGGGCCAACTGAAGTCATGGTTTTGCCCTTTCCATTCAACGAGCTCCAGGGCGTGCACAGTCACTTGCCGTTTCTCGATAGGACGAGGAAGCGATATGCCTTCCCGCGCATATTCGTGTAGAGGCTTTCCATCCATTTTCAGTGCTGAGAAACTATTAAATAAGATATCAGCCTTTCTCTGTTCACACAAACCAGGAATTCTGTCCTTCACATTGGCGGGGTCTGCAAAATCTCACCAGTAAACTTGGATAATGCAGATTCAACTTGCTCCCTTGTGACATGACGCCATGGAGCAAGACGCACGCATTTTCCTTCGCTGTCATATGTGTCCGTTTCGCATCCAAGTAGGCAAGTCGCATGATATTCCTGCGCTTGTGCGTGAGTACAAATATTACCAGAAATCTGAAACTCGGAGACTTTAGTGCAGCCCAAGAATTGGTTCAAATGTTTAGTTCCTTTCCCAACGCCGACAACTATGATCCAATAGGTCAACTCCTGAGTCACTGCTCACATGCTCGAACGTAAACATACCGAGGACACCGTCCGCGAGGGGATCTAGTGTTCCGCCTTGTCCGATCTTCACAGGATCGGATCCACTCCGCTTTTTGGACTTTTTTTTCGACTGATCGTGCTTCACGAGTTTGTCTGCCTCGACAAACAAAGGAGATTTCGCGACGAGTTTCTTCACGTCTCTCAAAACAGACATGCTTGTTGGCCCGGACGGCTTGAGGACTCCGAACAGTCCAGACAGTGGAAAAGAGAACTTTGGCATCACTTCCGCCGTGTGTCTGTGTCAAATTTGGGCGATTGTCCTCGATAATCAAGGGATGAGAGGCACTGGGGGAAGAGGGACCACTAGCCACACAAACGTCAAATAATAGTTTCGAGTATTGTATTATGTAAGCATTATAATTTGTATAGGCTTAGAGGTTCCAAGTGTGGAATACACAAAGAAAACTCAACAGAGTTCCCATTAGACTTGTACTACTACTTATACATCCTTGACTTGGTCTATGTACTATCTAACCCTAATCAATCACTAATTATAAAACATATTAGAAGGTTGTTAGGCATGGTTCACACTTGAGAGTGAAAGTCTATGGGGTTGAATCAGAGTTTGTACCAAGTGAGGAAACTTGTACAAAAAGTATGGAGCAGACTATGTGAACAACCTTGGCTTCAGCTTATATGCTGTGTTGTCTGTCTGCTATGGAATTGCAACTTCAAAAGAACAAACAGAGTTCAAGAAATGTGTTACTGTAAAACACCAGAGTTTAGTGTTTAACAATATTTGATTATCAGACTGAAGATTACAGTATATCTAACAGTCCTTAAATACAAGTATAGTAATATAAGAACTCAGGTATTTCATAGTATAGCACTGAGCAGAGATTTCAGTGGTAAAACACTAAAAGGGATTTGGGATAGGAGAACTCCATCATGGAAGACTGAGTACTTATGAGATTTGCACAAGGAAATAACATTGCCATAAAAGATGAGTTATATACAGAGAAGTAACACCACTGTAGAAGACAGGTTTTGAACATATATACAGATAAATAACACCACTATAAAAAATAGACTATTGAACTTGGTATATAACAAAGATTCTATATGCCCTTCTTTCTCTCTTACCACCATCTTGCATGGTAGCACTTATTAGAGACCAAGGGAATATAACACATTCTTCTACTACAATGAGCTTCAATACTTTGGATTCTATTTCTATTCAAGAGTTAAACATGGATGTTGACCCTGTCAGCACTATGTTTGAGTTGGACCACAATGACAATGAGGTGAGAGGTCACTCTCTAGATATGAGCATACATAGGCCTAGGTCCTCTTCAATGTCTTCGAGTGAATGTGATGAAGAATATCACATTCGTATTTAAAAGGAAAGCAATAAAATGGTCAAGGACAACAACAATATCGAGCCTGCTAACTCCATAGACAGTATAAGGCTCGAATACATGACCCAGAAGAGTCAGAACAATCAGGCCGGCAAGGCAGCTGACACAAGTCTCAATACAAGGTAACAATGTGCCCTGACTGCAGAACCTACTCTCAATAGTCCACCTAGTAAAAATGTGTTTGATGTTCAACTCAATTACGATCCAGACCAAGCTCTAGATTCAGAATCATGGGATGGTAACTTTCATGCTGTATCTTTACATGGATTCATGGAACATATTGTATCTAATGTTCTTAGCATCAAGAATTCACTTCTTAGGATTAAGAAATACATTTCAGGTAAGTCTATCAATGGTGACAAAGCTAATGATTTCAAGGACCTGTCTGGTATGGGTAAATCCATCTGGGAATTCATCTCTTTGGTTTACAATTTGCATTGGGATGCATTATTTGTTGACAAAAACAACATGACCTTAAGGAACAAAGTCAAGTCAAATTCCCTCAAACTTTGAACAAAGGTAAAGATATGCCCAAACCAACCTTTGTTTCATTCATTCCATCTCCCATTCTGGCCAAATCACCCAAAGAAGTTAAGGAAATCTCCAAATTCTTTAAGAAAATTGAAAAACCCACAACAAAGAAATTGTATGCACAAGCCTCAACTCCTAAATCTCATTCTAGTGACAAGTCCTCCAACATAGTGATGAACACTTTGAAGATCAAGAAAATATTTCCCAATCTTCCTAACAATAAGATCGACTCTATCCAGAAAGTCATCAATAGCTCTAATGATAAAGCTAAACTGAGACTCAACATGATCACTAAGGGTCCATCTTGTAAACAAGTTATTGTTCCCATGAGTTGCAATCTTGGTAAAAGATTTATCAAGGATTTGTCTTCATATGTTATCAATATTAACCAAGCTCTCAAAAGCATCAAATCTAACATTTGCACTGATTTTATGTGTGCAGACAACAAAGGCATCATCATATCGACAAACAATGTGGCTGCAAATTCTGATCTCCAGAAGATTGAAAAATATGTCAAGATGTCCCTTGCTACAAATGATGATAGCATTTCCTCTCCATGACTCCCTCAGTCTAAGTCCTACCTTAAAATTGTGGACATCCCATACTTTGTCAACAAATCCAACATTTGTATCTCTTCTGAAGATATTGAATGCATTCTCAAGAACAATTATATCTTTAATGATATTGTCCTTGC
>Ga0157368_1000396_pt1 | contig 20509 bp, 23 predicted proteins | sample AttbisABBM3_FD_113146 | JGI IMG/M metagenome (GOLD analysis project Ga0157368, IMG submission 113146) | Fungus gardens microbial communities from leaf cutter ant in Botucatu, State of São Paulo, Brazil - Atta bisphaerica ABBM3 | ecosystem: Host-associated > Fungi > Mycelium > Unclassified ...
CACATGTTGGCCTCATGCTTTACACATGGTCATTTAGGGTAGGGTGCACAGTAGCTAGCATGGACTATCTGTAAGAGTATATAAGGTAGACTACTTTGTAAAGAGCTCTCTATTGAGTTCTCTTGTGTTTCTCTAATACAAGAGTTGTTTTTTTTATCCAACCCTAAGGATTTAAGATCATAACACATAACATGTATGACCAACCTGTGACATCACTTAACTAAGTCCAAATAAGAAAAATAAAAAGACCAAGTCTCTATAAATCTAACAAATTATACCTTTGTTCTAACACTTGAGTTTATAACAATTGGTATGTGATATTATGCAAGTTTGATTGAATAGTAGTAAATACTTTTGATTCCAAATTTACTAATCCTATAACAGCTATATAAGAAAATATCATGTGTCAAGCTAAGTGTTCTGGAAGCTAGGCTGCTATTTAGGTAAGAGTATTTACCAATATGTGCTTTTATATATACTATAGAAGATAGTCTGTCACATAGTATAGTACTTACAATATAGGCATGATACATGAACCCTGATGGTCTTACTAAGCATGACATTCACCAATTCTGTGGCTAATTTAAAAGCCTTGATTTTTCAAGGACCTTCATCTAATAAGTTCACGTGACCTAGCGTGTGCGTGTAAGCAAGCGTTCTATTACCATAGTCCTCAGAGACTAATCACAAGCACACATCGTGGTATGCCTCGCAGCGCAAGATTTAGGACACGAACACCTCGTCCTGTATCGAATGACACACCAGGATCGCTCAACGTTACTGAATCCGTTCAACTTGAAAGCGCTGAACCCTCTGAAGACGAAGAAAGTCAATGGGAGGATGTATCAGATCCTCAAAATGAAGCTCAGACTCTCTACAAGCCTTTGAGGGGGGACTCTGCCAAACGGAAACGGAAACGGATTCGAAGTGGCCTTACTCCTACAGACAAACTTTCAGCCTCTGGGGTAGCTACCAGTTCTGATATGGATACGAAACGCGAGAAACCCCCTCAACCCGAAGCCCTTGCCCAACATGAGCGTGATTTTCCTACTCCTGCGCTCAGGGAGCGGGCGCAAAACGTACCAGACCTAATGAATGGTGTTACTCGGGGCGTTTCGTTTGGTGGTTGGTACATTTTCGATGTCTGCCGAACAGCTCTGGCTCTCTTGCGATATCCTCTTGGCATTTTGTTATTCCTCTGCATATTTGCCATGGCACTGTTAAAGATTTCTCATATTTTGAGAGATGCATTTGCACCTATTTGCTGGCTTCCCTTGATTTCTTCCACACTCATGTGTCAACCCACAATGACTGCACCCCTATCCACTGTCAACTATCCTATGCTCATGGATGTTGAGACCAAAACGTTTGAGCAATTACTAGACGAAGCGAGTGGCGGTTCAGCACTGTCACTAGAGGTCAAGAAGGCAGAGATGGCGACATCCGATCTTGTCACACTAGTACACCTCAGTTCCCTGACATCGAAAGAAGCACTTGCCAGAATGCTCTTGGACTTTGTCGAAGACGCGAAGAAAACAGGGAGACGACTTCAAAAACTACATGCAAAGGTTGGTGGGTCGGTCGATACGTGAGTCGAATCTATGACCCATTGAGAAAAAATATTCTGATTCAACTATGTAAGTATCATGGCAGTGAATGATCATGCACTTCGGACCATTGAAAAAACAAACTCAAAAACTGGTCTCTCCGTGTTCGACATAATACCATGGGTAGAGCAACGCAAAATTAAATTCCTGAAAACCACTTTCGATTACGCGATGGATGAGCTCGCCTCTCAGGTTGAACGCCTAATCATTGAAGCGGAAGCCAATATTTACAATTTGAATGAGCTTGAGGAACGGCTAATTTCCCTCAACAAGCTTGTTTCACGCGAATATAAGGACGTCGAAGGCGGTCATGATGAACTCCTGGCATCACTTTGGACAAAGTTAGGCGTTCGTAGGAAAGAGTTGAAGAATTTTGATAAGAACTTTGCGATCTTGAAGAACATCAAGACCTATCGCAATCAAGCGAGGGTGCACGTCACAGCAACTTTACAAACGTTACAGTCGCTGAGTGACGATATGGCGGAGATGAGGGACCGAGTGGCGGCTCCCGGGTTGATTGGTGAACGAATCCCATTGGAGGTGCAGATGAAGAGTATTCAATTCGGTCTGGACCGGCTGAAGGAGAATAGATTGAGGGCACGACAAAGTCATGAAGCTGCCATCAAAGCGGCTACGGGCTTGGGGTTGAATGAGATTGACGCATGAAATCATCTAAGGATGCTCGTATATATATGAAATGTCATTGCTCTCGACATCTTCTGTATCTGAGATATATATATATATATATATAAGCGATGAACTGAAAGAGTTGATATTCACACCTTGATTCACTGGCAAAGACCTACAACTTAAGAAGTTAAGGACCCCCGGAAGCGGGATTCGCATAGCAAGTCGGTCAGCAGGCTCGCGACCTCTTCTTTTATTCCATCACGTTCCTTCTGAACATTCTGGAGCTCAAGATCACGCCGATGAGCAATTTGTGCTTCGTCCGACAACAAAAGCAATAGCTTCATTGAATGGGTGATTGAAAGTAACGAGTTCGCTGCTCGTATCTGGGCAATTCTCTAAGGCTAGTGTCACGTTCTTATTCCAGAATGCATACCATTGACTCTGCGCGTGATGATGCTTGAAAAGATTCCTGAGCAATCCTAAACTTGTCTTTGTCCCCAATCTGAACCATGTCAAACGAAATACAAGGGGAAAAAATAGACAAAAGATTTACCGAAGCCAAAGTCACAAGATCAACCATGCCATCAACAAGCGTTTCAACCTCCATGTCTACGCGTTTATTCCATTCCTCTTCAATGGCATCGAGGTATTCAGCAGAATTCTGATCAACAAAAGACTGGCTTGTCACAGCGCGTTGAAGGTTCGCAGTTGGAAGGGCAGATGGACGGGAAACATCTGTCTGAGGCACATCGGACATGGTGGGAGAAAGGAAGATAAGATCTGCTAAGACCGTTGCCGAGGGGGCGCTTGCTGAACGATAGAATTAAAACCGCAGCCGGCTGGAGGTAGATCGGTAGTAGGACCCTAACTATCTGTTAATTTCCAAGTTCTCGATCGCGATTTGGAAGGAATAGATTCCCACAAGCATTCTAGCATGGGATTGGGTGCCATTAAGACGCGCTTTGAGAGATGCGTTTGATGACCTTCTGTAAGTAGTAGTATCATTAGAAATGATCGACTTGGCCATGAGATCTGCTGCGTTGTTTTCGATCACCCAAGCCCACTGGAAAAGGAATCGATCGAAGCATTGCTACTATGTCAATCACCTGGCCTACAAGAACCATACGGATTGAGTAGAGCCAGTAGTGACAGTAGAGGATCACAACCGCTATGCATACAGGACCAGTTTGCTCGGCTTGGTCCAATCCATCTAGCGTAAGTAACCTGACTCAAACTCCTCGGAACCATGGGGAAAGACTCAAAAAAGAATCATGTCAAGCCTCTGATTTCGAAACGTCATCGTTTTTTTTTGGCTTCATTCATTACAGCCCTTGGTTGGTAGGGAGAGTTGACCACATTACTACTATTTTACAAGAAAGGATGCATCAAGACATTGCTAAACAGGATCCTATTTCTCCCCGCTCCCGAAATAACCAGGATCAGACTCATCCAAGTTGCCAGTCTTAGAAAGTACTCGTTTAGGTATTATTATAACACCTCGAGTTGCGCATAAACATACTGGATCAGACACGCATGAGGATGCATCAGCTACTTGGGGTAGCGAGGTTTGCCGCATGTGAGAACGGCTAGGTTCTGGTGGATCCTATTGATCTGATCTTGGATGAAATGATGGGGAAAGAGTTCCATACTCGGAAAGGCGCTGCGCTGGCAAAAGTGGCTGCTTCACTGAAAGCTACTGAAAGAAATCAGGTGCAGTATGCCAAGGAGGATCCCCCGCCCTGATTACAGTTGGGAGATGAACTTGGCCAAGTTCGGACTGGAATGATCTCATGTGAACGACGATCTGATCAGGAACGAGGGCTCCACGGGGGACCAGTTGGATCGGACAGCCTATCCCACTGCCAGCCAACTGCCTCAATAATTCAAAGGTTGATTTCCATAGTAGCTGCCAATGGTGCCAGCGCAGGAGGAACGGACAAACTGGAGGTGGAGGGTAAATCGGGAATCAGTGTGTACGTAATATAGCCGATCGATCCAATCGAGGCCAAATTCCCGATTTGCGGGATACTTGCAGCAGGCAAGCTGGTAGAGCTGAGCTGGCAAGTGGCCAATACTCATGGGGGCTACATTGCAGCCTCAAGTCAGTAGTCAATTGCGAGAAGGAAAGGGGGTGGAAGGGATCTGGGCTGAGAGCGGCAGGGTCGATTCAAGCTCCGACAGCGAGATCCAAAGCCAGCCGGTGAAATTACCCAGACAGGCAGTGCAGTTGGCGAATCGCGTTTTCCTCTTCTCGCTCTCATCATCCTTCTCTCCTCTCCCCCTACAGAGTCCTTTACTCCATATTCTTTGTCTACTGCTTGTGAACTTTGCTCGCTTTACTAGACTGTTACGCCCTGTGCAAAAAGCCGCCGAGCGCGCCCTTTTCGCTCCCGGCCAGGCCCGGCTGAATCGTGTTTGTGATCTGTGTTGTTGTTGGACGTTTTCATCTGTGTTGATGTGTTTTTCAATCCAGATATCTTGCTTACAAGATCCGTCGTCTCTGGGAAGGGAAATACACCCAGATTCAAAAGAAATCATCTCAATCTCTATCTAACCTTGCCGATCCACTGCAACTCACTGTCTGTGCTCACCGACTTTTTTTTTCCCGTCCTGTCATGGCTTCAACCCAACATGCCGGCCAACACTCTAGGTATCCTTTGAATAACTATCCTAGCGGTGACCTTCGCCTTCCTTCTCTCAAAGACCTCAACTTTTACCGTCCTCCGCCTGGCGAATCTATACCCGCTTCCAGTGGTGCACCCAACGATTTCGTCCCAACTATACCGGACCATGCTCCTCGCCATGTACAATGGAGTCGTTCAGCTCAGCCTACTGGCATGCAAAGTGCCAACGTCCTGCCCCCTCATCCACAGCATGCCCAACCGCAGCCGCAATCCCAACAACACTCCCCGCCCCTTTCAGCAGGCCATGATATGCCCGAACAAAGTGCTCAGTACAATAAACATGATGGTGTCTATGCTCGACCTGGGATCCCTCTATCCGCTCAGGTGACCCCTGTCCCTGGTTCAGTGAATGTTGGTCCAGCGATGCGCGGAGAGGACACATCCCCTCTTTCGCCCATTCAACCTAGAAGGCCTCGGCTGCCTTCAGCGAACATGAATGCTACTCGTGATGGGCGCTCTTCCCACGTAGGTGTCTTCTGTCTTCTACCGGTGTCAATATTGAGCAGCGGAATTCAGAACCCTTACGCAGCTCCGTACAACACGTATCCATCAAACCAGCCACCCACAAATAGCCCTTACCATCAAATCACTAGTCAAAATCAGACACCCCATCCAGTCGCGGCGCCATCCCAGGAGCAGCTCAATCATAATGTCTCTGTCTCTAATCATCACAGTTACAATGGGTATCAGCAGCATTACTTGCAATCGAGGCACCCTGTCCACCTGCACCATGCGCCTCAGCCTTCTCAGCCTCCTCATCCTCAGCCACCTGCATCGTCACACCAGATCCTTCATTCTCACCATTCACAGCACCAGCACCAGCACCAGCACCAGCACCAACAACACCAACAACACCAACACCAACACCAACCCCAGCACCAACAACAACACCAACAACAACAGCACCAACAACATCAGCACCAACAACAACAACACCAGCACCAACAACAACATCAGCACCAACAACAACAACACCAGCACCAACAACAACAACACCAGCACCAACAACAACAACAACAGCACCAACAACACCAGCACCAACAACACCAGCACCAACAACACCAACATCAGCAACACCAGCACCACCAGCTTCCCCAACACCAACAGCACCAACAGCACCCACAACACCCACAACACCAACCCACGGTCACGCACCCACAGGGCCAAACATCAGTGCATCCCTCAGCCCTTCTACAACATTCCAATCAACATTCTCATCCTCATCACCAACCATCTCACTCACAACCAGCACCTCATCAACCTCAACAGCAGACACTTTCAAATCCCCCACCTCATGGGAATCCCTATCCTTCGCCAAATCCTGTCCATCCGCCCCAAAGTCCCTGGGCGCAGCAGAACCACCCTCAACAAACTCATTCCTTGGTAGTGCCTTCACACACTCAACAGACACCACAGCAAACCTTGCCTCCTGCTCATCCTCAGTCGCTCCATGCTTCACATCACCCGGTACACCTTCAGTCGAATCCCGCGCCGGCCCCCACACCTCAATCGATGCTGCAGCAAGCACAACAGCATCCGCACCCGCACCCGCCTCCGCAGCAACAGCAGCATGTTCCGCCTCTCCCTCAACAATCTCAAAGTTCCCAACCTCTGCATCATCTGCCACACCACCCTCAAGCGCCAACACCAGTTCCTCACCATGTTCAACACCATCCACCATCTCAACCTCAACACCTTCAGTCACATCCGCCACTACCGCCATCCCAAACACAACCTCATCCACCGCCACCATCACAACAGCTTCCATTTGCTAGGGTTGCTTCGGCCCTGCCCAATGTTGACTCTCGCAGTAGCCATTATCCTCCGGTAGCTCCACTCGCGCCTCCATCGGAAGCGGAGCATGACTCGGAACACACTGACCCAGTGAATGAGGTAAATTCATTCGATTTGTCAAATTACGTGTGTTGACATCAAGTGGAACAGATCATCCGGTGCTGCAACGTGCTTTACCTATTTGCCAATCATTATGGTTCGTTTCTGCTTTTGGAGCCAATACAGTTCCTAATTTCCATCTATAGCGTCTGTGCCACCGTCAATGCCTCATGACCAGCCTTCGCCTTCTGAACTACAGGACATGTCACAGAAGGCTCAGGAAATAGTTCACTTGTTAGAGGACTTTAAGAGATCGCACTTGCCCGAAAATGAGCGTACCAAGATTGGTGATCCCCTGCGCGGGTCATCCGAAGATCATCGTGCACCCAAGCGGCCTTGGGAAGACATGGGCCAAGATGGCTCCGCTAATAGTGACCAGGCTGGGGATGTATGCTATCCTATGTCTCCCTCGGTCTGTATTGAAACTGACTGGCTTCGTTTAAGTTCCCCCCTGGAGATAAAGTCCAGACCACTGCTGAGCAAGACATGCAAATTATTCGTAGCAAGCGTGCCACTAGCACAGCAGGGACACAAAACTCTACCGGCCAATCAAAGAACAAGTACCGCAAGAGGAGTGTAAGCCATTTTTGCTAAATCTCTTGAATCTAAAGTTAATCACTGTAATCTTCCGCTATTTGGTCTGGACAGCGGGCCACTCCTCCCGGAAAGTGTCATTCTTGCAATATCCGAGAGACTCCCGAGTGGCGTAGAGGCCCAGATGGGGCACGTACATTGTGTAACGCTTGTGGCCTTCGTACGTACACTTTTTTTTATTGCGTACGATTCTTACAACACTATATCTAGATTACGCGAAATTGATGCGCAAGCGCGAAAAGGCTGATCCAACTGGACCCCGTATCGACTTGGAAACCTTGCGCGCTTCGGCAAGGGCTGCCGAGTCCTCCGACAAGTCGCGCTCTAAACACAAAAATGTAGTTATTGAGTCGTCATCTCCTGCAGACATGAAGCCTGATTCCCAGCAAAATCACCAGGGATCGTTCCAGCTTATAAATGTCATGGCTCAGGATCCTAATCCAGTGCCCTCTGAACCGAGCCGAACGATCCCTCCTCCTCAGTCCGCTCAAGCACCTCCACCTCCTGTGCAAGTCGCGCCGAGCTCGCTGCCGGTGCCTCCCTGGGCTACATCTCCCCAATCACATCCACCACCTTCCATGTCGACGCCTGCACATGGACGTGTTTATCCTCAAGAACATTTTCAGCATCAATCGTTTTTGAGAACATCTCAGCATACGTCGGCTCCTCAAACCTCATCTCGTTAGTGTAACCCTACCTGTTTGTAATTATCTCTGTTTTTGCCTTCTGTTTGTCCTGCACTTTGATTGCTCACGATTTTCGTTCTGGTATGCGATGCATCGTTTTTGTTTGTTGCAAATTGAATGCTTCATTAAACTGCCCAACTTTTGCAATTTCTCTTTAACTCGTGGAAACGTTTTTTGGACCGTCGATCGCAATCTTTGTCATTTACGTCATCGCGAAAGATGTTGATGTCTCCAAAGTTGCACCGGTAGGCATGTAAACGAGATCCTTCCCTGTGTATTGATGTCAGATATTCGATCGATTGTAATAGAATTTCGGGTTTATTGTAGGGTTCGTCCCCTTACTAAAGCGAGTCATTCCGACCAATTTGGGGTCAATCTTGGTATCGGCATTTATCATGGCAGTGGTGAAACATGTATACCGACTTTTACAATGTCTGAGATATAAATAGACATCGCCGATCTCTTGACGGTGGAAGATCTGGTAAGCGTTAGTCCGACACAAAGACTGATCACCACCAAACTCGGCAATCTCGTTCTCCGACAAGTGAACGTCAAATGCTCGGAATGAAAAATAGCATCTGGGGTAGCAGCAAGGCTCCTCGAAGCTCATTTATGAGGGATTCTGGATGGTAAAGTATTCGATCAAGCTCACTCCGATCCTTGAATTCTGAACTTGGTGCTGGTTTCGAAGTGTCATGCTGGGGATCTTAGCAATCAATAAAGTTCTAGGCCCGAAAGATAGGCTTATACTTGCATTTAAGGAGAACTGGACTACTCACCCTAACTAGTTCAATATCAATATCAATACCCTGATGGTTGGGTCCGGAGATCAATCTCATCGCTTAGTCAGCATGGCTTCGGATGCTCTTCGTCATCAAGTTGCCGCTAAGTGGCAAGAGTCTTTCTCCCGTCTCAATAGAAATGAGCAGGGAATTTCGGGCCTTATCGCATTCAGTGATGCCTGGAATACTGCGCTCAGTGTTCTCTATCCTCGCAGGCTCGATGAGCCCAAAGAGATTGTTGACATGATTGCTACCCGGACAGCATTTTCGATTATCAATGCTGGCAGGCGCCTCCCTTTTTTACTCGAAACGTTTCTCGAAAACATAAAGAAGCAGTACTATCTTGTCGAAGGAGATGTACAGGATTATATGGAGCGCTTTGGCATCGAAGAGGATCCTCAAATCATGCAGGATCTTGTATTGCGGCTGATAGCATGGTTCAAACACTGGGCTCCTTTCCCCGAGTACGTGTTTTTATTTTTCATTGCTCATGTTCACGCTGATTTCTGTAGGCTGGGGACAACCATTTACTCTGCATTTGCCCTTTCGTTCCGGACTCATCTTTTTTCCATTGTTCCTCCATCTTTTGCCCGTGGGTTCAAGGCGCTTGTTGCATCTACTCTTGCTGCTTCTACGTCATCGTGTAGTTCTAGATCCGCTGGATTACCTTCTGATACCGATGACTCAAATGCACCCCTCTGGCAAGCATTCGAGATACTAGGTCTGATCGATCGATACGAAACGATTATCGCGACCGTCGGCTACGAGTTTATTGAGCAACACGTTGTTGAAACTTGTGCGGGTGAATGGAGCCGACCAATCCTTAGTGAACTACACAGTTGGATGGCTGAAAAGGTTGTTCCCTGGATGTTGCTGATCTATGCACGCGGTGCCACCAACGGTATGTCCCCGCTCCTTTCGATCTGACCCTTTCATTGAGACTCTTTCACAGCTGTTGAGGCACGTTCAATGCTTCAGGGCGTGGGCTCGCGTTTCGACTTTCATATGAATAAAACTCTTTGTGACCTCCGTACACGTGAAATCTGGGATATCATTATCGACTTTCCTGATTCGGCTGGGGCGCTCCAAGACTTACGAGACTGTTTGCAACGCGTCGATCAACGATCTTCTCTTGTTCAAGCATTGCGTACAGCGTGAGTTTTAGCTCGAGATAATCTTGTTCAGCCATGGGATTCAATGCTTTGAACCAGTAATCACAAACGACTTCTTCACCCTGGCGCAGATACCAAATTAATTCTTACTCAATATGTGGCCACCATCAAGTGCCTCAGGGTCGTGGATCCCCCAGGCGTTCTCCTTTTCAAAGTAGCAGACCCCATCCGTCGATATCTCCGCGATCGACCTGACACAATTCGTTGTATCGTTGCTAATTTAGTCGGTGACGACTCAGATTCACCTGATTCCCTCATCGATGACACATTAGACCCGCCTGGCTCTTCAGGTGGTATTGGAGAAGGGGGACGAGCAGGGCAATTACTTGTTAATCCTGCTACGAGGGTTGATGATTATTCTGATCCGAATTGGGATCCAGAGCCCCTTGATGCTGGGCCAGAATTCAGGGCGAATAAACCTGGCGATGTTCTGTCCACTCTTGTATCCATATACGACTCTCAAGATCTCTTCGTCAAAGAACTTCAAGTTCTCCTCGCTCAACGCCTGTTATCCATTCCCATTCATTCCACGTCTGATAACTCCAATGACACTACAGAAAGGATAGAAAAAGAACGCAGGAATATCGAGATACTGAAGCTGAGATTTGGCGAGCCGGCATTGGGTGTATGCGAGGTTATGTTGAGGGACATGACAGATTCTAGACGTATTGATGCCTATCTCCAAGCTCAGTTTGAACAGTCTAGATTGCCTCCACACAGTACCCATCCATCATCTGAAGAGACGACGAGTAACGTCATCCACCCTACTATCATTTCACACCACTTTTGGCCTTCACTGTCTACCTCGACATCTTCTGCCGCTCCCAACACAACGGTTTCGAATAGCGCAGAAAACAATCCCCTCACAATGCCTGGTCAATTTTTAAACCTGCAACAAGTTTATACCTCGCAGTTTACGAAATTTAAACCTGATAAAACACTTCGATTCTTACCGCATCTCGGTACAATCACACTTCATCTCGAATTCAAAGATCGCGAGGTGGACGTGACTGTGCCGCCACTAGAAGCTGCCCTGATTGAACTTTTTTCATCATCCTCCTCCTCCTCCTCCTCGGCACCCGATGAGGAGACACGTAGTGAGAAAGAGTTTTGGACACTAGATGAGTTGAGAGAAGGTGTAGGTGGAGTTGACAAAGGATCGGTCTTGAAAGCTTTATTGACCTGGATCGATTTGGAAGTGATGGAAGAGATAGAAGGGGAGGGAGGTACATCACTGTTCAGAGTCATTGAGGCAAGAAATAGAGATACTGGACAGAAAGAGGGAAAGACACGGCAAGGTGGGCTAGAAAAACGTTTCTTCCCTTTTGAGGTGTCTGATAGCCATGACAGTTGTGGTTGCTCAAGCTCACACACAAGAATCTATTATCCCTCCTGTTGCAGGCACGCAACAACAACAACAGCAAGCTGAGCAAATGCGGATGTACTGGAAGGTTTGTGCTCGCTTCATCTCTTGTAGACATACTCAAATTGTCTTGTTACCTAGTTCATCGAGGGAATGCTTACCAACCTTGGAGGCCTTCCATTGGATAGAATTCAGTCTATGCTCCGTTTCGCCCCTGGGTACGATCAGACTGTTGATCAGCTTCATACTTTCCTGGAAGCTGCGAGGAGGGAAGGAGTGGTTGTCTGCCGAGATGGTATTTGGAAATTGAATAAATAGCCTATATTGATACATGGTCGTCCAAGACCGCATAATAGTTCTTATATATCGCTGAAAAGCACTGATTAGGTCAGCCAGTCAATTGATGCGATATTTGGTTGTTCTTGCGTCATCATGGGCAGCAATGACTTTATGAGGGACCGTAAGTGCAGCATGCTGTATAGATGAATTCAAAAATTCCCATTCATAGCTTTCTTTGTATACGAGGATAGACATAGCATGATGTATATAGTTAATCATTATAACCCCGCTTCTTTTGCAAACCAACGGTTCCATTCTGGAGAGCGGCAACGTCAACACCTTGTTCTTTCCATATCTCAATCTGTCGATCTTTCGCAGCCTTTCCCGTCTTTTCCTCATATTGGTGAACGGACAAGGGTCTCTCTCCGTGGGGAGTCGCACGGAGAGCATGCCTAGTTGCAGGCCAGAAATCGAAAGTTGCGGAATGAGTGACAACCTAGGAAAAAAAAATCAGCCCTATTCCCGAATAGCTCATCAAAGGTCACCCAGGAGGCCTACTCGGTTGTCCCATATGGCAATCGAATTTGTTTCCCACTTGAATCGAACCTGATGATCTGGATTCTCACTAATCTGGTGGAATAAGAATGATAGAATGGCATCCGATTCCGCCTTTGGAACGTCAATGATGCGCCTCGTGAAACCTGGCCATCTGATAAGCCAAGTAGGTACCACATCCGAAAAACAACATCTCGCACCCGGATTCACGTAGACGCTCTTCCAACCAGTTGCAGGATGAACCCTGACAACGGGATGAATAGTTTCAATTTCTTTCCTGCGGACAGTGAGTCCAGCGGCCCTAGCTCCTTCGGCTTGCGCAACCGCAGAATGGAGAGCGGACAAGCCCTCGAGATACTTCTGGAACCCAGAGCTTAGCGAAGAATATAGAGCATATCTCCAGAGATAGTCAGCGAGAACTAAACCAGTATATATTATATATATGAAAAACTAACCCGGAACTCCATAAAGTGTCACCGCCAGTCTCTGGGCCGGTAAGTACCTTCAAGGATGTCGTACTGGGGGGTTGAATTTCATATGTGACCTTTTTGCTAATGAGAACGAGTAAGTCAGTAAATCAGGGTTTAAAGCCTTACATCCGAGTGCCAAAGTTCCAGCTTTGAGAAAGCTGAGACATCCGGACGGCGAGAAGCGTCATTGTACACAACTAGCAGATATCAAGTCGGGTTGAGCTAACGAGAAGAGATCATGGCTGACCGTGAACTTCTTCTAGGCCATTCTTGGGAATAGGGGTGGTGGCATGTTTATGTAAAGGTCCGAAGTGGCGAGCGAGATCCAACTGTTGGTGAATATTGATATCCTGTTCACGGAAGACTATGAGACGGCTAGGTGAGTGTGGAAATTTTGAGTCCGAGGTCTAAACTCACAGACTACCCCTCGCTCTGCAACCAACAATGCGCTGACATCCAGATTATTCAATGTCGGCAGGAATGAATTGTTAACCTTACAGTTCATCTTTTTGCTGAGGCGTTAGTTGCCGGAGATCAATACCTTCCAATTCTGTCCCGATGGCCGGTGTCAGATGCTTCACCCGAGACGCAGCTCCAAGAAGGTTTTTCTTTGATGGATCAGCATGGAGGCCTCGGTCTTCGATAGCCAATTCTGTCAGAGGTTCCCAAGTAACATCAGGAAAATATGGCTAAATGACACTCAATAAAATACAGCTAAGAAACAGCGTTGAGGCTTACCTTGAACTGAGCATGGGGGTAAGTTTGATCCCCATCATCACCTATAGAAGGGGAGTAAAAAGGGTTGAAGAGCTGCGAAGGCTCCAAGTGAGCTTCGGCATTAGTTGCGACGGGGCTCATAGAGTGGAAATGTAATTCTGTATGACCAGCATGGCTATTCTTTATATATATATATATATATGTTGACGAATAGTCACGAAGCCGTTATGTCGTTTCTCGTGCGCATCCAAGAAGCATTTGGTGTGAAGAAACGCCATCTTGGCGTGATGATGAAGTAACGTGACTGTGATTATCTGGACTACCTAACGCAATTTCATGGGATACGCGCCGTGCACGAATAAGTTGCAAAAAATCCAATAGCAGTGGAACTCTCCCAGATTGAGATAAATTTTAGGTTTATGGCTGTAACAATAGATATGAACCAGACTTCAAAACAAAGGTTCCGGAAGTATTTGAGCTCTAACATTTTGTATTCAAAAGAGTATCTCGAGATGACTAAGAGGCTCACCATGAAATTCGCCTTCAATACTTCTGCACGATGAAGTGTGCAGTCATCTTGAAGATTGTGTGATGATTGTTGTCGCAGATCCATCGAAACCCAGACCGTCGCATCCGTCAGAAAAGTAAAAGTTGGTCCAAGCGCCGGACTTTTAGGACTGTGTAGCAGGGATTTATTGGTAGGGTCGTTTACAACCTGTACGCCCGATGAGGGATCTTGAATTATTACAAGCAACAAGCAACAGCGAACCAGAACCGTGATGGAGTGCACTTTCGCTATGGCTCTTAGGTGGTACATCACTTCTGTCATCAAGATGTGGCCTTGAGAAGACAATGGTGTTAAAAGAGGCCCAAGGAGGGAGGTGATCTTGTCAATCACTAGGTAACCGATGCTTTTGGGGGCGTCCTCAAGTTTAGACCAGGTGAATCTGGGAAAGGTTACTCGATGGAATGTATAGTACCTTAGCAGAAGCAGAGACCTCTTCAAGTAAATTAAACATTTGTTCAACTTCAGGAATCAGAGACCATCGGATCCTCTCGAGGCAACCCTGGGCGCCCTGATGCAAGAGTGAGTTCTCGGAACCTCAATTGCAATCAAGTTGATAGACACACTTCTTCTACTAGCCGGGATGCGATATCCAGTGCTTTGTCCGCCAGGAGTCCACCAGTAGTATCAACCCAATAAACAGTCATGTTGGGATCACTAGACAAATTGGCCATGACGATATTCAAAATGAACTCCCGAAAGGGATTAGTTTTAACAACCTATTTTCAGACAGCCTTGTAATTTACCGATTCCACAGAGCCTATATGACCTGAGACTTCAAGAACCCGACCAGTGTAAGGGACCAGACTAGGCAATACTGGTCTCAAGGACTCAAGGGAATACAGTCTAGTCTTGTTGGTTGGTGAGTTCGTAGACACAGAATTCAGGAGACTGCGAGCAGAAAGGCCGACGGCTGATGACGTGCTGGAAACTATAGTTCGATGAAGGCTGATTTGGCCGAGGGTGCATTGACCATATGGTAATTTACGTATTATATCGATTTCAGCAAGCGAAAAAAGATCTGTCCCTGTTTTTATTCCTTGAGAATCAAGAGACGCGACAATATCAGGAGGAAGACTAGGAATAGCACTAAGGCGCATAATGGTGTCAATTAGAAGATCAAGTGAAAGTTGTTTTATCATGTTTGGTAACTAACTATCTGTCATCCAAAAGTAACTTATTCTGTTCTGCACTTGCTGTCTTCCATACCAGGGTTTCATATCATCTTCTGGATCATATAAAGTTAACCACTCATTGTAGCAGGTCGAAAACTCCGCTCAAAGACACTGGGTTCGTGGATTCGTGAACAATTTTTAGCTAAACGCCAGCTTAATTCATCTGCCTTGGGCGCACTTCCTGACTAGTGATTTTTTTCTCATGTTAATGGGAGTACTCTACAGGAGTTTCCAGTTTTCCTTTTCTCGAGGGCACGAGTTCCGTCATCTGTTTAGAGAGCCGTACGTATATCGGCAATGATGCACGAAGCTGCCTCGACACTGTTGTGTTGTCATCTCGCCGGGGGTTACTCGCATCAAATCGGCTCTTCGCGATGCATGAAGCAAGACACGAATATGGCTTCCATGAGGTTACAATGCGCCTTTGATTGGTCATCTTCCTGACGTTATCATACTCGTCGCTGCATCTTTGGATCGTACTGGATCGGTTTAAATGCTGAAGTTCATCCCTGAATGCTTCATTCCCTTCAGCATCCAGGCGTTATTCATGGGTCTCTTTCATGTCACGCTTTCTTTTATTCTGGCCCTAATCGCCCAGGTATCAACTGTTAACATCACAGTGTCGGTCACCGCACCAGTGGCAGCAACCCAAGTGGCGCCATCTTTGATTGGGCTTTCGGTTGAACAGGACCGGTGGACTGACTGGGTTGGACTTAGTAATCAAAATCAGTTTTTTTTGAATGTGCTTGAGAATCTTAAGGATCTGTCTGGTGAACCACCCTACATTCGTATTGGGGGTAATAGTGAAGACAATACCAATTTTAACCCTAGTGTCTTGGTACGTTCATGAATTCACAGGATAACTCGGTCATTTATTCCTCGTGAGCAGAGTCCGCAACTTGTATTTCCTGACCCTACCACCACAGTGCCTTACCCTGAGGCTACAAAAATGGTCGTTGGTAAATCATACTACGAGACAGCTCGTTTCTTGTTGCCTGGTACGGTGTCCTCCGTAATTCGGTGGTGTCGCTACTATACAAAGCTTGACGCCTCTTCTAGATACGCATGTTGTTTGGGGCGTCAATTTGGGTCAGAACAATCTAACTGCCGCCAACATGGAAGCCAGAGCAATTGTGGAAGCTTTCACCTCTCCCGCTATCAAAGATCGAGGGATAGTACTTGACGCCATTGAGATTGGAAATGAGCCGGATCTCTACTCGGGTAACGGTCACAGACCTGGAAATTATACATCAACCCAGTACGTGAAAGAGTAAGTGGTCCCTTCTTGATTCAGGATATGAACTGAGGTGCCCGACCGACAGATGGACCATGTTCGCCGCAAATATATCCGCAGCTGTCGGGATTTCCTCAAGCTCCAGCACCAAATTATGGGGTGCATCATTCGCGGGCTCTTCTCACACTGCCTCTGGGTTCTCACCACAAGCTATATTCAGTGAAGGACTCTTAGATAACCCGACTGGCGATCTCATTTCCACGTAAAGTTTTATCTTACTATGTTTTCTGGTGCTTATTATGCGTTCTAGCATTTCGCAGCATCACTATAGCGGAAGCTTCTGCTCCGGGAATGGAGCGCTCCTCCAAGATCTAATGACCAAAGCATCGATCAGAGGAAACCTCACCATCTTTGCACCTGATGCACGGGCAGTGCTTGAGAACGGAATTGACTATGTCCTAGGTGAAACCAATAGTTTCTCGTGCCATGTAGGTTCTCATATTCTCCTTGAAACATTGCTTTAAATTGCGATAGGGAACTCCTGGTGTCAGTAACGCAGCCGGGGCTGCTTTGTGGTCGTTAGATTACGCACTATTTGCGTGAGTTTTAAAAGACGTTTCGTTTCCAATACTAATACGTATCAGGACTCAAGTCCCAGTAACACGTGTTTTCTTCCATGAGGGTATCGGCTTCAAGTACAATTTTGTAAGTGAATAAATGACGGAGTATACGATTATCCAGAAGCGTCAACGACCGTTAATAGTTCCAGCCCTCAACCTTGACGAGGTCTACCATCGACGCTACTCCGTTGCCCAACCCACTACCACCCCATGTTCAGCCACAGTATTATGCAGCTATAATTGCAGCTGAGGCTATTGGTTCCAGTGGAAATACTCGCATGGTTGAACTTGCGATCACCGATTCTAGCATTACGGGATACGCGTTTTATGAAAATTCCCGTTTGGCTCGCGCAGTTTTCATCAATCTGCATGCATTCTTATCAACCAGTTCCTCACGAGGCCGGACCCATATTGATTTGACTCTTGTTAATGGTTCTGCTGGTTCAGCAACTTTGAAGCGACTAGCCATCAAGTCAGTGAAGGGCTGTTATTTTGATACACTGGCATCTGCCACTAACAAATGCTTTCAGGCATGCTGACGACACGACTAATTTGACTTGGGGCGGTCAAACGTACGAAACTGATGACGGGAAGGTTCGCGGGAGTGTGGAGACAGAACAAGTCAATCTAAGCCAAGGATTTGACATTCAGGATACAGAAATTGTCCTAGTATCCTTCGTTCATTAGTCGCTATCTGAAATAAATGTTTTTCTAATTCTAATCGGAGGGTTTATTCGAACGGTGCTGAAGTCAGCATCGTGACGTAATAATGGCCTTTAGATTGTCAACCTCTTCATGTCCGGCCAGCAATACCTTAACGCTATTACTGAAAATGCCACTAGATTTGGAATGCGGCTGCAAGAGTCTTTCTCTGAACATACACGGGATCTTGCCCTAACCCGTGGGGTTAGCGCTGCCTACCTAGACAACCTCGATGATCGAACTAAGAACATTCGTAAACAACTGGACTCAAATAGCGGCAGAGAGAAACTAGACGCAATGAAAAGACTCATTGCTGTGCGCTATCTCTTCTACTTCTTACGACAGTAATATTTATCTTACTTCGCGTTTAGCTTATCTCTAAAGGACGCGACGTTTCAGAGTACTTTGCCCAGGTTGTAAAGAATGTTGCTTCGCAAAATCTCGAAATCAGGAAGCTAGTGTATATCTATCTTCTTCGCTATGCAGAACAAGAACCGGATCTAGCATTGCTATCGATCAACACATTCCAAAAAGATCTGACGGACAGCAATCCCCTCATTCGTGCTATGGCGCTAAGAGTCCTGAGTGGAATCAGGGTGCCGATGATAGGAAACATTGTTGTCCTTGCTATTAAAAAGTGTGCGGCAGATATAAGTCCGTATGTCAGGAAGACTGCAGGATTAGCGATACCCCGGTGCAACGAGTGAGAATTGATATCTTCTTCACTTGATTTCAGTACCCCGAACCATTCATAGGCTTGACTCCAGTCATCTATCCTCACTGATCCAAATAATCGCCAGTATGTTGAAAGAACGATCACCCTTGGCTATTGGCAGTGTTGCAGTCGCCTTTGATGCAGTGTGTCCAACTCGGCTCGATCTCCTTCATCAACAATATCGCAGATTATGCAGAATGCTCCCAGATGCCGATGAATGGGGTCAAGCTGATTTGATGAACCTTTTACTGAGATATGCCAGAACAATGTTGCCTAGACCTACTGGAGATGAGCTGGATCCAGATGTGATGTTACTGCTGACTTCGGTTGAACCCATCTTGATGAGCTGCAACCCTGCTGTAAGCTTTCTTCAATCGCATTATCTAACCCAGTCTTTTGACGGATTGTTCCCAGTCAGTCACAGCAGCAGCAAGGGTGATCTTCTATGCAGGACCACCAGCATATCTACAGAAGATCGTCCAGCCATTTCTGAGGCTTCTGCATAACTCAAGGGAGGTAGAACGCGTCGTACTTGCCTACTTATTGGTAATTGCCCAAAAATCACCGGTAGGTTAGATTCCTTGTCTTTCAGCACAACGGAACTGACTTTCTGGCTCAGGAACTATTATCCCCACACCACACTCACTTTTTCCTGAGAACGAACGACGCTCACAAGGTAAAGCGCGACAAAATTCAGCTATTACTCAGAATCCTGAACCCGGATAACTACGGCGCAATCCTGAGGGAATTTATCGTGCGATTTCCCAGGATCCTATCTTCCGAGCTAATTGGCTACACAGGATTATTCAGATGACATCGATGACTGTGTAGTGAATGACTCTCTTCATGCAATCGGGTGTTGCGCATTTGCTATTCCAGAGTCAACACAACAATGCTTGACAGCTTTGATCAACATGATTCAGAGTGGAAATGGTCCGTAAGGTAGATTGTCTAGCATCAACATTGGTATTGATGTTCGTCGTAACAGACAGCGTTACAAGTCCAGCAGTCATGGTCCTTAAAAACCTTGTACAAAATCAGTTGTCATCCACAGTGCAAGGAATGGCTGACACCTCTCGTGAAACATCCCTCTCAATTATCGCTCGCCTTTCCAGGAAAATAGATGAGATCAACAATACACAGGCAAGAGCGTGTGTTATCTGGCTGGTCGGGCAATATGCCGCGTCAAATGGTCCAACTACGGGCCCCGAAGGAATTTCAGAATGGGCACCTGATGTACTTCGAAAAGCTGCCAGGACCTTTCAACAAGAGGTGTGGGCACTACCAGATCATGTCCTACCGTACACTTATTTTTATCTTGTCAGGCCGTGCTTGTCAAACTCCAGATTGTCACTCTTGCAGCCAAATTACTTATACTGTCTCCTGAAGACAGAACCCTTACTCTTCTTTCTCAGTATGTGTTCTCTTTAGCTCGTTACGATACCAGCTACGACGTAAGAGATCGAGCGAAGATGATCACCTCTCTTCTATCTGGCGCTCTGCCGAGTCTTTTATCCTTTTCTCAGGAGGAGAGGGGCGGTGTTGTCCTGAGGCGGGAACAAGTTCTGCTGGTGCTTTTCGAAGGAAAATCTGGAGTGGTTATGGAAAAGAGTCGCTTTGGTAAATAACATCAATGATCGTATCTCAGGTCCATTGACCCGACGTCTTGCAGAAGATGGAAATGCCCTTATTGGCTCTCTGAGCGTGGTCCTTGGTAGGCCCATGCCAATGGACAATCTACTGCCCGACTGGCTGGAAAAAGGCGTTGAACCTTCTTTGAGGGACTCGGAGGACGATAAGCCCATTGTACCGGTCGTGACGGCCATCTCATCGACATCGACTGGTCAGCGTAGCAAGACAATGACTATGCCTGTCATTCTGACTCCTATGTCAACTTCGAGGCCTAGTTCAAGGCAAGAGAATACTAGAGGTGTCATTGCACAGGACTTGGAGAGTTTTTATGCAGACGCCATAGATTCTGAAGAAGAGGAAAGCGAGGAAGACGAGCAAAGTCAGGACGATGAACATCACGATGAGGATGAGGATGAGGATGAGGGTGAGGGTGA
>Ga0157368_1000398_pt1 | contig 20450 bp, 9 predicted proteins | sample AttbisABBM3_FD_113146 | JGI IMG/M metagenome (GOLD analysis project Ga0157368, IMG submission 113146) | Fungus gardens microbial communities from leaf cutter ant in Botucatu, State of São Paulo, Brazil - Atta bisphaerica ABBM3 | ecosystem: Host-associated > Fungi > Mycelium > Unclassified ...
ATATCTTGGTAGAATCTCCATTTGAGACAACTAGGACATTCCCAGAATTCAATAGAGTTTTTCTGATTGATATTGAAGAATCAACGCAATTCGCTAAGAATGGCTGTGGTATGAATTTGGTATGGATGCAATTTACTATCAAAAATCTTCTTCACTGCATGGATGGAATCGGTGACAACAACAATTTTTGACACATCTTCTTTAGTGCAGGCTTGGTTGATGCCACATCTAATAGTGAATAACTCTGCTTTGGTACTTGTGACAAACACTGCATGATGAACTGTCTTGGTCAAAGGATGATCGACTAAGTGAACATGCAATATAGATGTAGCAATGTCATTCTTGATGCTAGCATCTGTTATGATGATGGCCATAGATGGTGAAGAAGAGGATTGAAGAACCATTTCATCAAGTTGTCAAAAGTGGATTTTGTCTTTTTCTTTTTTATTAGTTAAATTAAAAGAAAAACAGTCTGAAAAATTGTCAATTATTCTGGAACCCAGGGCAAGTTTCGGATGAAGAGGAGAAAAAGAAGAGAAAATTCCATAAACCTTATTGTTTGAGTCAATTAAATGATCTTTGGTGATATTTCTTTGTCAGTTCATGAGTGTGTTGATAGAATGGGGAATGGATTTATTAGACGAGCTGGATGGATCGTCCATAAGTGATCTTATGAGGTGATTAGATGGTAACACAAGAGATCATATTTGAGACCTTCTTGTGAGCTTCTGTAGGTGGAATTTGATAGGGATAATTCCAGCAATAGCTTTGATACCTTTAGTTGGTGATGTTTTAGAAGCTCCTAAAATCCAGATAGCGGCTCTTCTTTGCATTTTCCCCAATATTTTCATGTGGTATGAAAGGGGAGCTTTGTTGTAAAACCAAAGTTGAAAACCATATAGTGCAATAGGGAGAACGCAGCATCTATACAGTAGGCATTTTTGGATAGGGTTAATTCCTTGTGATGAATTCCCCAAAAGCTTCATACACTTGACTGAAGAGATAGCTTTGTTCGAATAGTGGTTGATATATTAATGGAACATGAGCTTTCTATCGAAAATGAATCCCAAGTATTTCCATGATTCCTTAGGACGAAGAATAGGACCACCAATAGGAGAGAGGTCTAATTGGGGAGGGTTGAAGAATTCATGTGACCTGTTAAAATGGAATACTTCAGTTTTTTAATGTTTGATAATAAGACCAAACTTGTCAAGAAGTTTGGATAATATATTACAGCTACAATAGAGTTGAGAATTAGAAATGTCAATTGATTTGTTCTGAGAAATAATGAGACCATCATCCACAAAAGAAATAATAGAAACTGGAATATTGAGGTTTTTAAGATGTTTTTCTAAAATGTATAAGAAAGGAGAAAGATATAAGGCCGACACAATAGGAGAAAGAGCAGACCCTTGGCCTACTCTAACATTTACTTCAAAGATAGGAGATGAGATGTCATTCTATAGATAATTGGTTTTTCTTCTAACCAGGTAATTCGCGAAGAAGGAGATCACTTTTGAGTTGAGACCTGCCTTATCAAGGATGAGAGTAAGAAGTTGATAATTAAGAGATGGGAAGAACTGTGAGATGTTGAAAGCAAAAGTACTTGTTGTTTTGTTTCTTGACCCATCATGGTTGAACGATGTGAGTGAGAGCAACACCAGCATCTGTGGTGGACTTGAATTTTAATTCCCCTAATTGACTTGGATAGATAAAATCGTTATTTGCAACAATGAATTGAAGTCTTTCTACAACTACCTTTTTGATGAGTTTGCCTAGGGTATTAAGGAGTACAATAGGATGGAAAGATTTGGGTTGATCATATGCCATTTTATTGGGCTTGGGTATAATCACCGTTGACAAACACTTGAAGTAGTTCGGCCAATATCCTAAATTGATGCAAGCATCAGCGATATTGATGATGTTGACAAGGCAATTGTCTTGCTTAAGAATGGCCTTGAGGTGACACTACATCAGCTTATCGGGTCCTAGCAATGATGAGTTGTTGCACTTGATAATCACTTGTTTAAATTCTTCCTTGGAGAAAGGACTCCAAGTAGAAGTCGCTTTATGTTCAATTTTGCTAAGAATATTGGTATCTACCTGGTGATTGAGGGCAGTGTTGAAAGAGGCATGAAGCGCTTTCCATAAACTATCCGGAGAGAGACAAGGATGACTGTCATATTTAATGGCTTCAATGGCAGGTAGCTTGTGCCTATTGATCCAATTCATTAACTCCCAAGGACCATGGCTTTTGTTTGCTACTTCTTGAATTTTCACATTGAAGAAAGACCTTTTGGTGTTCTTAACAACCTTCTTGAATTTCTTCCAATTGTCTAGACTTCTTGATATCCTGTAGTTATTGAGGGAATAGCTACATTCTTCTGTCCACCATTGCTTGGAGTGTTTGGTGATTCTTGATTTTTTGCATTTTCTATCCATGCTTGATCTATTATTGCTTCGAGCTGATTGACAATGTGTTCCAATTTCTCCGTGTCGGCAATGTTAGATATATCTAGATTTTTGAAATATGATATGACTTTTTCAACAAAGGCAGTTTCCTGTTTGCTTTTTTGTGGAATTGATAATTTGAAAGTGCAAATGATTTCTTCATCAATGGGAATATTGAAATGAAGTTCCAGATAGAATTGCCAATACCATCAAAGTCTGATAGATTGTTTGCCTTATATGGGTTAACCTTCTTATTAGAGATATACTTTGCCATAAAATTCAAAAAGTCTTTGATACTCTTTGTGTTGGAAGTGATTTGTTTGATAGAGCCATGCAAGGATATTGGGTGGAAATTACTGCTCCAGAGATCTGGTTTGGTAGGTGCGTTCAAATCATAGGGAAGTTGAATATTGATGACATTATTGTCATCTGTTTGAGATGCTGTGCCATGAGGAGGATGTTCACTTTGATTCATATTGAGAACATGTTCAGGATTAGAAATAGTGGCCTCAAGGTTTCTGCCTTGTAGCCTCGTGTTTCCTTGTAGTTCAGCTACCTTGCTGATACATATTGCCCTCTTCTGCTATATCTTACGAGACAGAGCAGGAGAATTGTTCACTGGTTCAGAATCTATATCCATACCATTGTTAACCATCCTTTCATGGTATGCAACAGATGATATTGTTGAAGACATTGATATGTCCCTAGATGTATTCTTGTTAGTGAAGGAATTTATATCTCTCACCTCATTGAAGTTGTCAGGTGCTAGTCCTGCAAGAATGTCCATCCCCATGTTGTTTGAAGAGAGCACAGTTGGTAATGCAAAAGCTTGTGAGTTAGACGTAGTGGATGAGCTAAAATTTGAAGAGAAAAACAATTTATTCGCTATGTTTCCAATAGGTACTACCATGCAAGATGGTGGTAAGAGGAAAAGAAGTGATGTCATCACTCTAACCCTAACCCTAAGTTCTAAAAATTGAAAAATGAAAAATAAATCAAAAGGAAAATAAAAAATGAAAATGAAAATAAATTAAGTCTACCACTTTCATTTTTAACAAAAGTATTGTTTAGTAGTGGCTTTACTATTATTAATATTACCTAATGTAAAAAAATTGTTGCTTATATTTCCTTTTTCTTTTCAGTTTTTCTTTTCTTCTTCATTTTCCTTTTCCTTTTCTTTTGCTATATAAGTAGCTATGTTGTAGATACTATGGTCTACAACCATGTCCTGTGTAATAAATCATTGATTTCTTTAAAAAAAGATGACATCAAGTAGGAGTTCATCAAGAAAAAGACTTTTACTTTTGTTATATGTTTTATATTTATTATAATCAATTCCTATTGCACATACTTACTGTGTATAAAATCATTATTTCTATCTATTCTTATGCTATCTTTCTCATCAGATTACAGGCCCCAGTTTTGAGTTTACTTTTGAAACCTTATACTTTCTGAAGCTAAATGGAGCAAATTACCACATATTGTCCAACAATATAAAGGTGACATTACAGGCCAAATCTCTCTAAAGAGTTGTCTCTGACCATAAATGTTATCCTTTAAAATCCTCTCATTACTTTCCAAAACTTGTTACTACCCAAACAGCTGATTTGTCTACTAAAGCTACTTTAAATAAGAAAGACAAATTAGTTCTCAAAGTTTTGCAGTCAAAGAATTATTGAAATTAGAAGACAGTAGTTAATTATTATGAGAAGTGGTTAAATCAGGATAATACTGCAATATGTTTGATGTAAAATGCTATTGAGTATATGCAACATGAGTCTGTAGTTAACTCTGACTGTGTAGGTAATATGTGGAAGTATTTGTTATTTTAACTTGAGAAGTAATATGGATGTTCACTACTACTATTAGTAATTTATTCAATAAAGTAGCAAATATTTCACAAATTTTGAATCATATCTCTTTTAACCTTAATATTTGCTGCTATTCATTGAGACTGGTCATTGTGTCAACAAAATAACAATTATCAATGCCCTTCTTCTATCAAGCTCATATACTCTTACTTGGAAGGTTATCAAGCAGAATCTTCTTTATAAAAGCAATGATCTTATTACAATGAGCTTATTTCTATACATGATCAAGTGACTAAGAAAGATTTGACTGGTGGTATTCAAAAGAAAATGGAAACACTTGTACTATTTTTTATATATGTTAAATCTAGTTTACACTTTGGCAACTAAGTTCCCTTAGTCTTCAGCTTATATGTTATGTCTCTATATATTACACTAGTCACATATTTCAAAGAATGTACTTGAAGAGATCATAATAAATGATCTACCCAAGAATAGTAAGGTATGCTACTGCCAATACTAGAAAAGTATACTAGTTTTAGTCAATTTTACATGATAAATAGTTATATCTCATATTCTATAAATTTTTACCTCATATCTTCCATGATTTGGACATATATTAGAGTTTGTTTTATCTCTTGATTCATATTTACCACCTTATGTATTCTTTATGTTGTATCAGTTAGCATCTTATATAGTAAAGACTTCCTCATGTTTTCCTTATATCTTTCTCATTGTCTCCTCAAAGATATATTTACCTTTCTTCATGATCAATAGGTATATATAGTTGTAGATACAAGCCTGTATCTTTACACTTTACCAGATCCACTCAATGAAAGGAAACCCAACTTTTTATTATGTTTAGTTAAGCAAGATCTTTCAACCTCAAACCACATGGACTTTATAATAGACTTTTCTACCTTCCAGTACTACCAAACCTCATAGCAGAGAAAGTGTACTTCACTACAATCAATCCAAACCCTGTGCTTGCACAAAACGACTCCATAAGACCACTTATATTATTGCTTGCTATCTCTCCATTACTATAAAATGCACCCTGCCTTTTTAGGTAATATTCTAGACATTTCTACCTAGGTGTCTGACTATTTGCATACCTTCTCTCATGTGTTAGCTCAGCATTGTTCTACTAAATTACAATGAACTATAGTATATTTAGAACAGCAGCCACTTTTGGAAAACTTCATTCTGTTTTCTTAGGCTTTTTTGAAGACATGTTATACTTGATATACTGGACTCTGTAATATATACTTGGCTTTTTCTAAAGTATAAACCCTATAGACTTTGTTTAGTTATCCTAACAACAAAATAGAATCTTTACCTTTAAAGTATCATTGGTCTAGTAGTCTTAAATTGCCCACTCTTATTTTTTGACTTCTCTCCCTTCTTTTACTTCTCAAACAATACCCATCTCTAATAATTACTCTATAAATCCCATCAACCCAGATGAAGCCCTATGTTATAGACTGATTTCAAAAACTTCTGAGTCTTTCCACTCTATAACCTTAGATAAGATACTTACTAGTTTTAAAGATACTTCTACATTTGTACTTACTCATATACAGATTAGCCTCTCATATTTCACCTCATAGTAGTCTATTACTTAAACTCCAGGTCATTCTATATCTTAGGAACTATCTTTATAATGTGTCAAGAGGCTATAAAGAGAGGTGGTGTTAGGGCAGAACTCACTTTGAGCAGATATCTGCAACTAGCTGCACTTGGAGTGATTATTTATATAATTGGACAAAATACCCAGATTGAAGATCAAGCCTAGAGATTTATTTATAGATAGACAACATGATCTCAGATAATGATTTTGGCCTTAACTTATATATTGTGCCCACTATCTATTGTGTGGTTGTAATTTCACTCAGTTGAATCTTAGTTAGAGTTTAGTCAATTTCTAGACCGAAGGACTACAGAGTATTTACTTGGTCTTATATACTGAGTTTGTAGTTAGAACTGTGGCTAGAAAATAGTTGTTATGACTTAAGTCCTTGAGTAAAAACAAAAGAACTCATTAAAGTTTCAAGTACAAGATAGTTTACTCTTGTTATATGTCAAGTTCATTTATTCTGAAAATATGTTACTGTGGTGATGCTATCATTACAATATCTATAAGATAAGCCTATCCTTTATGATAGCCATCTTTCTTGTAACACATTCCCATGGCAATGATGCAACAATCTAAATATCTAGTCTTCCATGATAGGAATACTTCTATTGAACTCAGTCTTTCATAGCAGAATTCTTCTATCTTACTGTCAGTATCTCATTACTCAAACCTCTACTTGGGGCAATATACTGAAACCCTGACTATCTCTTATATATCTAACTTGTATATAAGACTAGTAGTTATACTGTAATTCACTGGTCTAATAATTAATGAAGATAACTCTTATTAAACTTGATTTCTGGTGTTCAATAGCAACATACCAAATCAGTACTTACTTCTATCTCAGATTTCATTCATTCATCTGAAGTTGTAACTATGTGGCAGACAGATGGCACAGCACATAAGCTGAAGCCAAGGTTATTCTAATAGGTTTGTATTACTAAGCTTATTTCATAGAGTTTACATACTCTATGTATTTTCAAGCTAAATCTCATGGGCTTTCACCTTCTAGTGTGAACTGTGCCTGACAATTCTATATACTACAGACTATGGTCTGTGTACACACCACAACCAATATACCCTAAAGTATATATGCTTTTCATAAGGCTAACATGTTGTTATTATGTTGTATAATATCATTTATTCCAGAACCTTCTACATTCTTCTTTGTGTTATGAGATTATGTGACATGTGTGACCACCATGTGACAGGTGTTATGCTTCTGTCATATGTAATACCATATCATACTCTTCATCTAAGTTCAAAATAAATAAAATTAAAATTAAATAAATCAAAACCAAGTTCACTATTCATAACTCTGACAATAGTTGTGTAAGAAATAACTAAAGAGACATTATAGAGATAGTTTCCAAGATATAAAATAACTAGGAGTTTAGGTAATAATTTGTCAGAAGATGAAACATAAGAAGCTAATCTATATATAGACAAGCATAAATATGGAAGTATACCTAGATACAGTTAGAATCTTAACCAGAAGTCAGTCTATAATATAATATCTTCTTAGTTATTCTTTACACTACCATTTTCTTAGCTACAGTCCTAACTATAAAACTTATCATTTAAGACTAAGTAGATACTCTATAGTCTCCACAGTTTAGTAATAAACAAATTAAACAACTTGCTTCCTCTTCTAGTTCCTTTGTCATCTCCATTCTTTATCTAAAATTACAACCACATAATAAATAGTAGTATTGTGGCAACCACTAGACTAAAGTTCAATAGCTACACAAGCGAGTAAAGCTCTCAGTAGGCAATCAAGTAGAGAAAATCACAAGAGAACTCAACAAGGAGTCTCTGCTGAATTAGAGTCCTATACATACAAAACATGCCTGGTCCGTGCTACCAATAATTAAGCTTGTCCTATTGTCCATGCTATAATCTTATGTCTGTCTTATTTCCTACTCAAGGTCACCATATTGTATACATGTGCCCTGATGTCATCTTTCAGATCCTTCCACCATGTTCTAGGCTTATGATGTCACATCATGTGACCTGTAATGTGACTGTAGTGTCACATACCTCTTTATTGTCCAAAAGAAAAAAGAAAAAAAAAAGAAAATCAATATAAAAGAAAATAAAATAAAAATTGTTAGTGTTCAAAGTGTCCCATAACAAGTAGCATAATATATAAGTTGAGACCAAGGTTGTTATCTATAGTTATATTACAAGTCTATAAATAAGCTTCTATACTTGATCTGCAACCCAGGTACCTCTGCTTATTGTATAGATACTTAGATCTATTTCTGAATAAGTCTTAAACTTGATCTAACTCTTCTTTCAAGTAACTAACTATAATTATTCACTTGAAGCAAAAACTATACTTGATATACTGGAACTTCTCCAATAATATATACAAGAAGTAGTTGAGCACTAGTATGTTAGAGTTGTGAATATTGGACTTGTATTTATTTTATTTTATTTTATTTTATCTTTATTTTTTTATTTTCATTTTTTTTACAGGCTGATAATTAATAGGAGTATATATTGTCTTAGCTGATTGGTATTTTGAAACATCTAAATTAAATTGTTAAATAAAATGAGTATTTTAGAATTTTATTTTTTTCAAAGAAAGTATATAGGTAAAGCCTACTATCTATTATAAACATAGTTGATCACATTTATTATTAAGTATGAAAGATCAAATTGGTTACTTAGCAATTAGAAGAAGAAAGTAGGTAGATGTTATATTAATTGCTTTATTTATATTGTTATCTTATTTTTTTAAATTAATTTGCATAAGCAAGACAAGATAAATAAATTATATGTGTTTATATTGTGGAAACTTGGAAAATCTTACCTTTGAAAGTGAATTTCAGAATGATATAAATTGATAGTATATATATTTGCACTATTCAAGCTAAGTTGAATAGTCAAAATAGAAATAGAAATATCTATCAACTGTTATATGCCAAGTCCACTTGTCTAGAAAACACATCTCTACAGTACATTTCTTGTCAACAAATAAAGCCTGCCTTCCATGGTAGCCACCTTACTTGCAACATATCTCATGGCAGTAATGCTATTGTCTGGATATTCCATCTTCTATGATAGAGATACTCCTATATGACTCAATCTTCCATGGCAGAGCCATACTCCTGTCAGTGTCTCAATACTGAAACCCCAAGTATCTCTTATAGTATAAACTTGTATATAAGACTAGTAGTTATACTGTAATTTGCTAGTCTGATAATTGACAAAGATAAACTCTTATTGAACCCAATCCCCAGTATTTAACAACAACACACCAAATTAGCACTCATTTCCATTTTGGACTTTTTCCTATTATCTAAAATTGCAACCATGTGGCAGACAGATGGTGCAGCACATAAGCTGAAGCCAAGGTCGTTCCACTAGTCTGCACATCTTCAAGTCCACTTTGCAGACTTTCACCCCTAGTTTGAACTGCATCTAATATCAACACTAATTAAGGTTCTAAATAATTGTTAAGTAAAATTAAGGATATTGTTAAGTATGGTCCATACTTGAGAAGAGCACTTTAAAAGTCTAAAGGAAATCTGTAGTGTTATAGTATGCTTAAACTCTTGAATTTGATTTTGAATTTCTTTTCTTTTTATCTATTTTCTTTGATTTGATTTCTCTTTTTCTTTTATTTTATTTTTCTTTGGACAATAAAGAAGCATGTGACCATGGTCACATGATGCATCACATGACATTATGTCATAGTCCTAGAACATAGTGGAAAGGACTAGAAGAAATGATGTCAAGATACATATCTATAACATGTTAACCTTATGATATACTTATGAATGATATATGGAACCTTAGAGTAGGGTTATTTATTGTTAGCACAGACCATGTGTTAGTAGTATATATAGTATAGGACTACATCAGGGACTCCTTGTTGAGTTCTCTTATAATTCTCATAAAACTCTTTGTAATATTAGACTACTTAGTATACTATTGACTATTTTAGTTAGAGGTTGCTACAATATCTTGGAGGTTAGGAATGGAGATCCATGAAGTTGACAATATTCCAGCAAGAACATCTGTTATGACTCAAAAACCTTAGGGCTGATTAATGAATAGAACCTTGTATTAGAGTTAACATAAGAGAACTCAATAGAGTACTCAGTACAGGATTATCTATCTTATATACTAAAAGCCCATGGTCTGTGCTCTACTACTTTAGCCTACTCTAAATAACCATGTGTTTTTCTTAAGGTCAATATGTGTTAAACATACTATATGATGTTATTGTTAAGATCACAGAAAGTGGGCTTGGCTTTTCTTATTTTCTTATTCTTATTTTTATTTTCTTTTGATTTATTTTCATTTTTCTATTTTTAGAACTTAGAATTAGGGTTAGTGATGACATCACTCAGTCACACATTAGTTACATCAGATGATATGGTGACAGTAACAGTGACAAGTCATATAATATATAGAAGGATATAGAAGGTTCTAAAAGAAGTAACATCATACAATATGTACATCACATGTTGACCTCATGTCTTATATATAGTACTTTAGGGTAGGATGCACAGTAGCTAGCATGGACCATATGGATAGGTATATAAGATAGACTACTTTGTAAAGAGCTCTCTATTGAGTTCTTTTGTGTTAACCCAATATAAGGTTCTTTTACCTGACCAACTCTAAGGTCTTGTGATTGTAACAGTCATCCTTCCAGAACCTTCTATACTCTTCTATTGTGACATGTGATAGTGTGACTGTGACTGATGTGTGACAACATGACAGTAAAGTTACACATAACCCTAACCCTAAGTTCTGAGATGGAAACTATAGAAAATAAAAGGAAATAAAAATAAGAAAAGTCTATTACTTTCAGCTTTGACAACATTCAAGGTAGGATAGAGACTAGTGATCTGCACCAGAAAAGATTAGAGAGTGTAGATAAGAGGAGAGATATTATCTATGAGTTGTAACAAATATGGCTAGATCAGGATGTGACATAATAATACAGTATTTTATTGTATTTTAGGTTACTAAAGAGAGAATACTAATATGAGTAACATAATTATAAAAGAGTCTCAAATAAAACAGGTTAATCTACTTTGATTTAAGATAGCCTCTAAGAATAATAGCTAAAGCTATAATTGGTGAGTATAAAATAAAAAGACTTTTTGTAAAGCTACTAGATATTCTTCTTAATAACCAAAAAAGAAGTTCAATATATATGGTTAGACTAGGAAAATAATGTTTCCATAGTTGGTTTTATCAACTACTATTATATTTTAAACTAACACAGGTTTATAGGTAAAGTATACAAAGGTGTAAAGCTAAAATTTGTTAAGGAACTCAGCAAGTTCACTTGCTATATATATTAGGAACATGCTAAGATGGATAAAACTATCAAACTCCAAAAACATCTTAAAGCTTATAATGCCAAACTTTAAAAGAATATAAGTAGATGAAGTAAAAATGCATCAGAGACTTCTTGTCAAGTTCTCTTGTGATCTTCACAAGATACTTCTTCTTTAAGTTTGTTTTAGTAGTCTATTGGTCATCTTGACTGTTGTTGCCACAACCCAGAGTCCAGACTAGCTGCATACCTTTACTATATTAAAAGCAGCTATTACTACAGTCCTAGTCTTGGTTGTTAAAGCAACTGGGTGAAGTCTATAAGGCTTTACAGAGTTTATAATTTCCAAGAAATCTTAAGTAATATTGTTCCTAATTACTAAGTACACCACTTATCTTTAGAGAACTATAAGAGAATAAGATAAGGTCTCTTGAAGGCAGCAATTACTTGAAATACTCAAGAGGTTTATTTCCATTAAGCAAAACATCAAGTGAAACACTTGAGCAGAATGATGAAGCCTAGTGATCAGAAACTTGAATAGAGAGACCTTAAATGTTGTTGGATAGCAAAATTTCATTGGTTGATGAATAGAGAAAGTGGGTTAGTATGTGGGAAAAAACAAGTAAGAATTTACCAATGTTGTAGCAAAATTTTAGCTAAGAACTTGAGAAAAGGCACCTGTAGTGTTCCAATTAGAGATTTGAGAGAATAGCAATTCTATGAGTCTTAACAGTGTTACAGACTTGAATTTTAGTAAGATAGCAGATCTTCTTATATCTACTTCTCCTTTTAGATTACTGCAACTTGAAGTAAGAGATACTAGTTAAATGTTAATACTCTGAAAGTCTATTATGTCAGAGTTGTAAGCAATGAACTTGATTTTATTTTATTTTTCTCTTTTTTCTATTTTATTTTCTCTTTCTCTTTTTTGATTTATTTTTAGTTTTTATTTTTTTATTTGACTTAGGTGACAAAGTATAGCATGTCATCACATGTAACTGTCACAAATGGTCATACAATTCAACAGAATGTTATGGATGTCACAAGTCTGTCACACATATCATAATTATGGTTATATTATTATGTAACACAGAGAAGAGTATAGAAGATTCTAGAATAAATAATTTTGAGATATAGAGCTAGGTATTAGCATAATATCACAAACTATTACATAATGTGATATAGTATCATACATATGTCATATGTCACATGATACAGTCACATGTCACAGAAGAACATAGAAGGTTCTAGAATAATAATGTTATACCACATGTTTTTTAGAGTAGACTAGGTTTAGTATAGTATAGACTATTAGTCAAATGTATATAAGATAGACACTTTATAACTGGAACTCCATTGAGTTCTCTTGTGTAATCCCTATACAAGATTCTTCTTTTGACTTAACTCTATGTCTGAAGTTGTAATAGCATATTCACAATGTGTTGATCTTGTATAAAAATAAATACTTTATATTAGAAACTCTATTAAGTTCTCTTATATTGAATAATATAAAAGTATGTCTTTTATCTAATTCTAAGACTTAAGTTATAATACACTAAGCAAATAAACTATAAAGCTGCAGGATCAAGAAAATAACATTACACCACCCAATTAGGTGCAAATATATTTATGGCATTCTTGTCAATATGACTAGCAAAGTCTATTGTGTTTATGAAGATTTTAATTACCTCTAGAAAGTTCTAAGAATACATTCACTCATCTAAGTACAATAGCATTTACTTCCAGAAAGTTCTAAGAGAATATAATAAGGACTTCTGGAGATGATAACTATTTGAGATACTACTAGAATATATTCCAATCCAGCAGAATAGTACTGATATTATCAGAGAATGATAATGACTAAGTGATCAGAAACCCAGTGTCACAAACTTTATTCAGCTTGTATCTTCATAATTAGTAGACTAATTTTCACAAACTTAGTTGTACTAAAAAGCCCCAAATAAGGGCTATCCACACATATGTAGGATGTTCAAAGGTGACAACAAACAACTGAGAATCAGTATCTGTAAGGCAGCTATTTGCTCTTATTGCTATCAGACTACTTGTTCTAGATTGATTAAGCCATGTTGACTCATGTTGTAGTAAAAAGGGGTAAATCAATTGGTATTGGTGATGATGAGAGTAGTAGGGGCATAAAGGGTGATGATGTGTAAAGAGGTAAGACAGAGCCTATGTTTCTCTCTCTCTCTGAATCATATTCTGAACTAAACTTAATCTCTGTAGATGTTAGTGGGCCCTCTTCTTGTCCTACCTCACACTATCTACTGATTACCTAAACTACTAACTACTACTCTAAGAAAATGTATATGAATATCCCTAAGGAGAGAATGCCTACTCTATATGATGCTATAAGAGCCTTCACCATTTCCCTGCATGAACTGATCACAAGTGGACCAGTAGCATAGAGCTACTATGTGAAAAACTAGCTAATACATTTACAAAAAATGATACATCTGCTAAGTACCAGTAGGCTTTAATACAAAACAAATAGCTAGACTTTTCCTTATCTAGCTAGTATGTCTCTTAAGTTTAGGGTTCAGCTATTCTTCTTAATGAAAGAGTAGTTTTGCTCCTTGTTGAGGATGATAAGAGAGTAAGAGTAAACAATGAGAAGGTCCAGTATTGGGTAGTCCCAGAGTATGGGTATCAAGCTCTAATATTATAATTCAAATCTCAAAGTGGTAAGGTAAGAAATGGATCTTGTATTGGAAATTGTTAGGACAACTGGATAAAAGAACAAGACATTTCAAATCTCCAGGAAATCCTAAGAGAACAGAATAGAGATTTCTAAAGGTGATGACTACTCCATATAATAACAGGTCCATTTTAATGTGTCAGTAAGGAATGATGATACTTAAGTAATCAGGAACAGCTTAGAATGAAAAGACTAAATTGGAAGAAAGCCAGAGTGCTTAGCAAGTACTTTCAGAGCATGGGAAAGCAGATGAGTGAATGAGTAGAAGATACTAGCAGACTTTGGAAAACTACAGAACATTTTGGAAAAGCAAGAGAATATTATTAAATAATATATCAAGACAGTTGAGAACATTGGTGTGTAGCTTGAAGAGGTCCAGAACATGGAAAATCAGATAAGCAGATAAGTATGGATATGGAAAAAGATCATGGAACATGGAATAGCTAAAAAATACAAAAGAGAAAAGTCTTAGAAGAACTAGTTCCCTTACAGGAATAGAGTTCTGAGTACAAAGTATCTACCTTATATACACTGGGCTGATAGTCTATGCTATATTAAACCTAGTCTATCCTAAAGAGTATGTATACTATATGCTATTGATATATGATATGACATTATTATTCTGGAACCTTCTATGATCTTTTGTACTAATTCTAATTCTAAGTCTAAAAAATAAAAATAAAAATAAAAATAAAAATGAGAAATAAAATGAAAATAAATCAAGTCCATCATCTTCAACTCTGATAATAAGGGAATAAGTATAAGAAGACTATATATGATGTAGTATTTTCAAAAGTTGTCAAGTTTTGCTATTATAGTAACTACTAAACAAAGTTGGTCAGTAGCTCACTAAGTAGTCTTAAGTACAAAGAGTTTTATTAAGATCACAAGAGAACTCAACAAGAAATCCTCAATATATTCATATACTATATTACTAGCACAAGTCTTACCTCAAACTATATATGTTATCTGTGATTATTAACAAAATACTTTAAATATTATGATTCAAACTGTTATGATTGATATCTCATGTTTTACAGATGATTGCCTTATTGTTATGGCAACCACTAGTGACAAGTACCAATAGCAACATAAAAAGTAAATCTCTTAATAGAATATCATTATGGAAATCACAAGAGAACTTAATAAGAAGTTTCTGATGTATTGCTACCCTATTTATACTATAGATGTATAGTTCATGCTAACAATAAGTAACCCTACCCTACTGTCCATGCTTCCACCATATATTAACCTCATGTCTTCCATAAGAACACCATACTCTATACATGTGCTCTAATATTATCCTTCTAGTTTTTGTTTCCAGAGTCTAGGCCTATGACCTCACATCATGTGACCACAGTTACATACCTCTTCATTATCAAATAAAATAAAAGAAAAAGAAAATTCAAAAGAAAAGAAATATTAAATTAAGAAAAATAGATAAAAGAAAAAGAAAAATGTTAGTATTCTAATACACCATAACACCTATAGACAACCTGTGTTGGGATTTGTTTATTTTTGCTGTTATTTATCTGCTGTGTCTTGTTGTATCCTCATGTATGCTTAGTCAGCACCTCATATAGTAGTAGAGGCTTCCTTATATTTTTCTTACTTCTTTCTTAAGAATACCTTATGTGCAACTTATGGTTATTAGGTATATATAGCTGTAGATACTCTTTTGTATTCTTATACTTTACCAATTGACTCAATTCCTACTTCTTACTCAAGTCTTTACCTTAGTTGCAACCTAAGCCAAGCTTAAGGTTATAATACAAGTCTTTTAGAGTTGAAGTAAGAAAGGAATCTTGTATTGGGTAACATAAGAGAACTCAATGAAGTTCCTAGTACAAAACTGTCTACCTTATATATGCTAGACTACTGGTCCATGTTACACTTCCATTAGCCTACCCTAAAGGGCTATACATTATTCTTAAGGTTAACATGTGTAAAACATGCTATATGACATTGTTTTCTTCTAGATCCTAAATATAAGGGTTTAAGCATATCATAACAATAGTATACTTTGTGCCAGCTTCAGAAAAGACATTAGTAGAGAGATTAGTGAGATTGTTCAGAAACTATGTGTGAAAGTTGTGTAAGTTGTCTGAAAGTATCATTCCAGATGAAAAACTACAGTTTTTAGTGTCATTAATAAAATATTATAAACTAACTTCCAAAACATATGAGATAGTTACTTCTTACTTGTCTTAGGCATGATCTATATCTTTACATGCTCATTTAAAGATCAAGTTTCTGTTGTTATAACTTAAGTCTTTGAGTAAAAACAAAATATGATTTTTGTATTGAGTGATATAAAAGAACTCAATGGAGTTTCTAGTACAAAATAGTCTACCTTATATACTACAGACCATGGTCTGTGCACACACTACAACTAACCTATCCCAAAGTATATATGCTTTTCATAAGGCCAACATGTTATTGCTATACTATATAATGTTACTTATTCTAAAATCTTCTACATTCTTCTTTGTGTTATGTGATTGTGTGATCTGTGACAGTAACATGTGTCACAATTCTGTCACACATGACATCACCTCATACCTTTTGTCTATATCCAAAATTAAAAAAAGTGAAAATAAAAACTAAAATAAATAAATGAAAAATAAAAATAAGATAGAAAGGAAATAAAATAGAAACCAAGTCCACTGCTCACAACTCTGACATCTGTGTTTCATCATCTTGTAGCTTATTACATAGACCCCAGGTTATTATATTATATAATGATTGTCTTTATAGTGTTCTCTTAGCTATTACTTTCTTTACTATTATCTTAATCATAGTCACAACTATAGAACTTAGTATTTATAGATCAGTTAATACTCTGTACTTTTCTAAGTCTGATAATCAAATCTTAGTAACCAGTTTCTTCTCTTAAACACTCTCAAACCTCAACTTTATCTGAAATTATGACTACATGATAAGATAAAGATAATATTTTTAAGGCAAATTATGAATAAGACCTAAGAGTGAGATTTGAGCTAAGAAAAAAAGAAAAGAGCATGAGAGTAGAATAATGATGAATGAAACTCAGAAGCAGACCAAGGCCACACTGAAGAAAGTGTAGAAAGAGATAAAGCAATATACAAATAAAAAGAGAGTAGAACCAATGAAATAAAAGACTGGAGTGCTGCTCAGTATATAAGACTTGAGGTTCTAGATAGAATGATGAAGCAGTTCATTAGGACTTCTAAGATTAAGACAATGGTATTAACAAATGTAGTAGAACTGGATTTACCAAACATAGCAAAAATCCTTTCAGTAGTAAATATGAGCAGGATAGCAATATACAAGGAGCAAGTAGAGGAACAAAAACATGTGAGGGGAAAGCCAAAGTACTTAGTGAAATAGAAAGAATATATGCCAGAAGTGAATACTTGGTAGTATATAGAAAATCTTGAAAACTCGAGGGAGTTAGTAGAGGAATTCAAGAGAGAATATGAGAAAGTATAAATATTGCAAAAGTTCAAGCCTAAGGATTACAAACAAAAAAAGTCCAAAGACTTCAATAAAAAATAATTGCCAGTGAGGTATATAACAAATCTATTATATAGGTAGGATAATGGAAAATTTGAGAAAGGATGACTTAAGAAGCTAAAAGAAAAATGGAGGTATTGGAATAAAAAGCTTATTTTTCTGGAGGAAAAATTTTAAGAGAAAGATACTATTATGAATTGGTTTCTATTTCTATTTTATTTCATTTTCCTTCTATTTCTTTATTATTTATTTTAATAAAAAGTTCTAGTCAATAGGATACATTTGTTATGACTTAAGTTTTAGGAACAAAAACATACTCTTGTATTGAGTAACACAAGAGAACTCAATAGAGTTCAAGTACAAGCTAGTCTATTCTATATACTTCAGACCATGGTCTATGTATACACTACAACTAACCTAGCCTAAAGTTCATATGCTTTCTATAAGGCCAATATGCTGTTGTTACATTATATAATGTTATTTATTCTAAAACCTTCTTCAACCTTCTCTGTATCATATGATTGTGTGACTTTTGACTGTGACTTTTGTCACATGTGATGTTATATCACACTCCTTTACCTAAGTTCAAGATAACAAAAATGAAAATGAAAACCAAACTAAAATAAAAGGAAAAGAAAATAAAGTCAAGTTCACAACTCTGACAATATTGTATATATTAGGATAGGACTTAAGATATGGTATACAGGCCATACACAAAATATCTAGATAGTAGATTCATTAAACAGAACTTGTTGTTCAGTTCTCTTTTTATCTCTTACTTATAGTTGCTATAACTTAAGAATAGTAGCTACAATAGAGATTTTGAGGTTTGAGGAAAGAATATAGTATGATGCTTTATCATAGACCAAGTTCTGAGACTTTTAAGACTTTTACTTCACAACCTCAAATAAGACTCTAACTAGTCTTAGATATACTTGTGTATTCACACTGTAAGGAGACTATCAACTCCAATAGCCTCTGCTTGCCATCTCCAGTTATAATCCACATTCATGCTTCCACCCCACTGTGTTTCTGATTACTTAGTGCAATCATTCTGGTCTTATATCAGCACTGTTCTGTCTGATTGTCATAGACTAGTAGAGTACTTAGGATAGCTGTTGCCTCCAGGAAACCTTATTCTGTTCTCTTAGATTTCCTTAGAGGTAAGTTATGTATTAGGTATTATTTGTCAATAGACTTAGATTTCTCTGGAGCTTAAAGCACCATCTCTGCACTTCTGCTCTCAGTTGTCCTAACAGCAGAACAGAATCTTCCCTTCAAGGACCTCAAAATATCTTTGAGTCTAGTAGTTTAGAATTGCCCACTCTTATGTCTCAACCTCTCTCACCCTTTTTTACTTCCTACACAACATTATCTCCAGAACAACCTCACAACCCTGTCAGTACAAGTACAAATGAGACCCTGGGCCTTCTACAATGTTATCTATAAAAAGTAGTTGAGCACTAATATGTCTAAGAGATTTCAACCAACAATATACTTGTAAGTCTTGTAACTCAACTCTGTGTCTTACAAATTTTAATATCCAATCCCACACCTGCACTCATAAATATACCTCCTCCTACACCTACTAGAATTCTCTCCCTAGATCCCCTTTCTTTACTAAAGAATCCATTATACCATCTATAACCTAATATATTTCCACTTATGAACTTCACTAGAGATTGCCAAATGGGTCAAGCCTTCCTCAGTGCTTGCTCTTTGTACATCTGGTTATCTGCTGACCAATTCAGTGGAGATCAGAATAAGATCTTATAGGTGCTATCCTTCTTCAGAAGTGGCTAAGCTACTAAGTGGTCTAAAAACCTGTTCAGAGAAGAATCAAACACTGGAGTTTTTCCCATTGCAACCTGGCCAGAGTTTGAGGACCTCTTTCAAGCCTACTTCTTCCCTCTCAATGCCAAAGCTAAGACTGTTAACAAAATGGAGAGAACTACTTACTGTTAAGGTAACTATTCATAAGAGAACTACTTAGATGAATTCTGGGCTCTGATATCTGAGGCAGGGTACATGGACCCCCACACTATCATTTCCAAGTTCAGACAGAGCTCCTGTGCTGCTATTCAAAGTCTGATAGTGTTATGATTACAAGACTTTAGAGTAAATCAAGTAAAAGAACCTTGTATAAAAACTACACAAGAGAACTCAATGGAGTTGTTGATACAAAACTGTTTACCTTATATATGCTAAACTACTAGTCTGTGTTACACTTCTTTTAGCCTACCCTAAAGGGCCATGTGTTTTTCTTAAGGTTACTATATATAATACATGTTATATAATATCATCTTGTTCCAAGATCTTTGACAATGTTGCTATGTGATTATGTGACCAGGACAGCATCATGTGACAGTGACATGTAACATTATACTAACCCCTAACCCTAAGTCCCTAATAAAAATAAAAATAAAAATAAAAATAAATAAAGTCTACTATTTTCAATTCTGATAGATAGCCATCCTGCCAGTGGAGCACCCAAAGAACACTGATCCAGAAGCATTGTTTGAGACTACAAGACATATAGACCAATCAAGACAGACTAGTGAGACATTCCAGTTAAATCAGCAAACATCTCCTATCCTCCTTCAACAACAGCTTATACCCTTTTCCACTCTAGCACTCTAATGTCAATCATTACTGGTGCTGTCCTCAGGTATCTCTATAGATATAGACACTGTACACAAACCCCACTTTCTACCTACCAAAGAATGCTACTACTACAGAGATTCAAACCATGTTATTCAGGACTGTTCTACAAGGTTGGATATGTAGCAACTAACTGCTGAGCAATGAGAGAAGCTTATAGAAGACTTAAACTGTTGTGGCAACCACTTATCACAATGACAAATGATCACACCAGTGAGTAAATCTCAAAAGCAGATATAATATGGATAGTTCACAAGAGAACTCAACAAGGAGTCTCTGCTTACTTAGAGTCCTATTTATACAATACATGCTTAGTCTGTGCTACTAATAATTAAGCCTGCCCTATTGTCCATGCTTCATCCTCATGTCTGCCTCAAG
>Ga0157368_1000400_pt1 | contig 20442 bp, 16 predicted proteins | sample AttbisABBM3_FD_113146 | JGI IMG/M metagenome (GOLD analysis project Ga0157368, IMG submission 113146) | Fungus gardens microbial communities from leaf cutter ant in Botucatu, State of São Paulo, Brazil - Atta bisphaerica ABBM3 | ecosystem: Host-associated > Fungi > Mycelium > Unclassified ...
AATATGCTTCAACTATATTGTGAGCATGAAAAATCGATTATGACAGTGATCTAGATAAGAAAATCTATATAGAGTAGCTTAAAGGTTTTAGACTATCTAGTAAAAAAAAAAAGAAAGTTTAACAACTCTATAAAACATTATATAGCTTTATGCAAGCTAGCTTATTTTGGTAGTAAACTATGACTAAGTCAATATCAGCCCTAAAATAAATAATATAAATCTGATACTAGTCTATACTACTTCATTGATGAAAAGACTAGAGAACTTGTTATAGTAATTGTCTGTATTGATAATATGTTAAGGATGATTCACACTTACCAAGATTATATATATAAGTAATACAGAAAACAGATTAGATTGGAAGATAGATCAGAGAGGTACTATATAAATAGAGCAATTTTGGCTTGAAGATTGTTGTATCTAGCCAACTTGTTATGTGATTATATTTGTTAGAAAAAGAAATTCAGATATACTTAGTGTGAGTATAGTACAATCTAAGTCAATAATTAGACTAAGAAAATAGTATATAGTAGACAATGTTCTTAAATACAGAAATGGTAATCTAATAATACTTTACCACTATGCATACTTTGGGTTGTCAGATACTATGTGTTATGAACTTAAATCCTTAGAGTTAGATAGAAGAACAAAACTCTTGTATTAGAGTAAAACTCGATAAAGAGCTTTATACAAAGTAGACTATCTTATATAATTATTCAAATGGTCTGTGCTAACTACTGTGTACCCTACCCTAAACCACCATGTGTTAGGCATGAGGTCAATATGTGGTGTACATGCTGTATGATATCACTTCTTCTAGAACCTTCTACTTTTTTCCCTTATGTCCTGTAATCTGTGACCAATCATCACTCTAACCCTAACTCTAGAGTTCTAAAAATAGAAAATGTAAAATAGTTTGAAAAGAAAATAAAAAATAAAAAATTAAATTAAATTAAAGTCCCTCATTTTCACTTCTTACACTATAAGGTTGTTATTTAGAACTTTATAGAATTAATAAGGAATGCAGGGTCTAGTTCTTAGGTTGATAAATAATTGGAATGAAGTGTAATCTGTACTAGAAGAGTAGAAAGAGTACAGATGTTGAATAGTATATAACATAATGTCTGCTTTATGAATTCAAAAGATTATCTACTCTTCTTAGAGTCAAATTGTAATTATAAGAATTGAAAGATCTTTGTAGACTAATTTGAGTACTTGGATATTAACATAGTGACTAACCTAATAAGTACTCCACTATTATTAAACTATGTGTTTAAACCTAATAATAAGCAGTATAACTCTAGTTTCTGTCAAAAGTACCAGTAATTAATCAGATCTCTGATGTATCTGATAATTGGCTTATAAGATTTGCTATAATCAAGCTTGTCCAGTAGATAGCAAATCTATTAAATAAACATTATCAAGCTAGATTACACTTTTATAAATACTTGCTTGGTACTTGTAAGTATTTAAATAGTATATAATAGACTTAGCAATAAATCTATTGTGGTACATTCTAATTTAAATTGGGTACAAGATTTAGAATCTCATAAATCTGTAACTAGTTACTTTACCCTTATAGCTTACAGAATAAAATTCTGGATAAGCTACCAAGAAAAGATAGTAGTTGTTAAGAGCAATTCACACTTGTCAGAATTATATGTAGTATAGAAGATAAGTTGGGTTGGAAGATAATGTTGAAAGATGAATTAGAAGTAGTACTATATAGATAGAGTAGCCTTAGCTTCAATACAAGATTGTTGTATGGTTATATTTTGAAAGAGAGAGCTTGAGTATACTTAGAGTGAGTGTGGTACAATTCTAAGTTGATTATCAAACTAAAAAACTGTATATAGTGGTCAATATTCTTAAATACAGAAGTATTAATCTAATAATATTCTACTGCTGCACATACTCTAGATTGTCAGACACTACAAAGATTGTTGTTTGAATATTATGTGTTATTTACACTTGCCAAGAATATCCACAAATATAGCATAGAAGATAGAAGTGGAAGAGTAGACTTAGTAATATTGTCATAAACTAAGTTGTTCTGGAAAGCCCCAAATAAGAGCTATCCACAAGAATGTGGGATGTACAAAAGTGACAACAAACAACTGAGATATTAGACTGTCAGTAACTGTAAAAGCTTTGTTGGCTAATATATCATGAACATCTGGATTGATTCACACAATTGAACTTGTGTTGGAAAGCACTCATCAAACAATTTCTAATAATATATTATATATCATATAGAGATCAGTATTCATAAAGATACAAGCATATCAATATAGTGATATAATTAGTTACATTCTAAAATTAGCCTGACATCTGCTATAATAAATGACAGCCCTACTAGGTATGAGTTTTGATCATATAATGGAAATAGCTTGCATACAGACTATTACTATTTTGTATAAATACTTCTGTATCTAAGAATTAGACCTCAGACTTAATAACATTAATTATTCTTATTAAAACCAACCTCATTGAGGAGATTTTTCATTTAAACAAGTTGACAGTTATAATCAAAAAGAGCTATATACTTAGTCTTAGTTGAAAACAGTACTACTATTATATATCATCTGACATCTGCACTCTTCCCATTCTCTTCCAGTGAGGATCACACTCTATTCCAATCATCTATCAACCCAAGAACCAAATTCTGCATTCCTTATCAATCTCATAGAGTTCTAATATTACATACTATCTAATATCTGTACTCTTCCCATTCTCTTCTGGTGCAGATCACACTCTATTCCAATCATTTATCAATTCAAGGACCAAATCCTATATTTCTTATAAATTTTATGAAGTTTCAAATAACAACCTCCATAGTATCTGACAACCCAGAGTATACACAGTAGTAGATTATTAGAGTAATACTTCTATATTTAAGAATATAGATCACTATATATAGTTCTTTAGTTTGATAATGAACTTGAACTTGTGCCATACTCATCTTAATTTCTTCTAAACTCTTATTATCTGAAATTACAATTATATAATAAATAGACTAGATGTAATGTAATATTATCTATTAAAGCCAAGGTTGATTATCTACATAGCACTAACTCTAGTTCTCTCTATTTCTTTATATCTATCATAAAATGAGCTACTCACTGATTGTGATACTGTTGTGGCAACCACTAGTCACAAAGACCAATAGAGATACAAGCAATAAATCTCAAAGGTAGATATTGTTGTAGAGATCACAAGAGAACTTGACAAGGAGTCTCTGCTGAATTGCTATCTTATTTATATGAGTTACAAATGGTCTATGCTAACATTACTTGACCTTGTCCTAAAGTTCATGTCTTGTCCATGCTTTCACTATGCTTTACCCTCATGTCTACCATAAGAATACCATGCTATATATATATGCTCTAATATCATCCTTCTAGTCCTTTCTCCCAAAGTCTAGGCCTATAACATCATATTATGTGACATGCCATGTGACTACAGTCACATACTTCTTCATTGTTAAAGAAAAGAAAAGAAAAAGAAAAGTCAAAGAAAAAGAAATATAAAATTAAGAAAAATAGATAAAAGAAAAAGAAAAATGTTAGTGTTTAAGTGCACTATAACAGATACTTGAACTTAGATAACTTGATAGTAATTCAGAGGTTCAGTATAAGAAGATAGTGATAATAGGTGATGAGTAGTATTGTTTTGATGTTTTAACTCCTTATCTCTATAATAACAATCTTAGTTCACTTTTCCAGTGATCTAACCCTCTACAAGAGAAGTATTTCAAACATGTTGATATTTGTTAGAGATTTAATTAAGGACAAACAAATCAAACCTGTTATATCAACAGGAAAAAGAATCCTACCAATATCTTGACTAAGAATCTTGGTCAAACCTTATTCAACCATTTCCATCCATCTCTTGGCTTGGAAATACTCTAAGTCTATCTACTTATGCTTTTGTTGCTTAATATAAAATTTCACTTCAAGCTAAATACAATACTACTACTTGTCCTATCTTGCTCATACTACTGCTCTTTAAACTTACTATTGGTAAGTAGTTGTTAGTTGTCCACACTGCACCATGCTGCTATGCATTCTGTTCCTCCACTCCAACAATACAGGTGTTCCCCCATTACCCATCAAGTTGGTGAACTCTGAACTGTAAGGTGAATATATTGGGAGAGTGAGTTGAATTCCTGGGAACCTCCACCAGTGCTTCTCATAGGACAAGAAATGCTACAGTGGGAAGAAGAACCTGATAACCTCCCACTGGTCCCCAAATTGAGGTCATTACATTGGAAGGCGGGTCGGCAGATGTACAAGTGGCTAAAGTGCTAAAGTGCTATCAAAGACATTCTTAAGAAGCAAATTAGAAGCACTGCTATTATTAGATTGACATATGGACCTGGGAGCACCAGGGGTGCCACCATCATGTCGTGATTCTGGATCTGTTCATCATTCGTATCCAAGCTCTTTCGGGTCCTAACATGTCGCAGATCTCGAAGATACCCGAAGGCAAGCCCATCTGGGATGCCACCCAATTGCTGAGAGTATGAATACAGATCGGACCCAGATCGACAAGGCTGGTGGATAGAACTCATGATTCCAGGGGAGTATCATGACTCAAATGACAGGAAAATCTTCATGGTCCTTTTGTGCGGGATTCGTTCAATTCCAACCACTGATTACTTTCGGCAAAGCGGCCATCAGTAGTTCTGGGACTGTTTCTTGATACCTGTGTCAAGCTCATAAACGATGTTGTCATCCAGACTTTTAGGGAATCTTATGTGTGAGTGTGTCGAGCTTGCTAGTAGGCACGAGGATACAGAGTGGTTTGTCTATATATATTGAGTCCAGTGGTTTAGACATTTTCGAGTGCCGGATTTTTGCCTGACCAAGTTGTTGTTGGTGCACATCCACCCTCAGTTTCACGGAGAGCGGCCACCGTACACTATGGAACCTCCTCCATTGAATAACCACTTTATCATTCCTCTACCTGACTTGGAAGCCGATTCAAACACGCCTCAACTACCCTTAGTGGAAGTGACAGATGTTTGGCAAACACCTGTCGAGAGTCTGCTTTTCCATTCTTTTGGAGATACACAACCGAAGGCGGTTGGAACTATTAGTAAGTCTTGTTGCGTGTATGAAATTGTTTTTCTTGCCAGTGACTTTCCATCGTGCATCTAGCACCAGCAAGTGAATCAGACATTTATTTGATTAAAGAGGGTTGCTACATAGGTGTTTTGGATCGTCAAACTTCAATTCAATTCTGAAGTAGTGTAGTGGAAATCATTACAGTACGGAAATCATTACAATATTTACTTAATCAGCAGTTCTGTATTCCTACCTAGTGTACAAAAACCGACTTGTGGAACGTCCGTCTTCATTCCACAGTCGGTCCCCTTGTCTGGCGCCTACCAAGGCAAATTGCGGTCTAGTCGCTTTGTGCCGAGCCTTTTATATCCGTAGTTGTACCTCCTCCCACGTTCAATTGATCGGATGCAGGGAAGACCATTGCTGTCAACTCCGGGGACCCCAAGACTCTAGCCAGATCTTGAATCGAGGTAATTTTCTGAGTCATTGACGAACCATCCTGCGCCACCGCCCTGAGTGGTTTTGGTGTCATACATTATTTGCTACACCTCATCCTTTCTTCGTTCTGCACATCGGGAAAGCAGCCTGGAACCATCCATATCAAACAATGGACAAGGCCATGATGCAAAGATCTATCGGGGCGGCTAAGGCGCTAGAGTAAGCTTAGTGAAACCACGGTACCCACGGTACCAGTTGACAAGTAATGACACAGCCCCAAATAATCGTGGCATATGAAACCTAAACCTACTCTGCTGTTCGACGAACATAAATTGGAAGGCGGGAGATTTTGGTTTGCCAAGACGGGTACTGAAGCCGATTCTGATTATCTGGATAGATCCGACTTAGAAAGATCCCTCAGCCAGAACTAGGTTCCTATTAACAGATCAGCGTGAAACCGCTATAATTGCAACGCTCACTGCTCGCCCAACTTTGTCTCTTATTGACACAAGTTAACCATATGTCCCAGCATTGCAGTCAGTCAGAAGGCACGGTCAATGCGCATCAAGTTTTGAGAGTAATCTCTTTTGACGAGATGACCCGGTGACGGCACCAAATAGGTCCGTATTGATCTTCGGGAAGCATCGTTTCTCCGAGAGTAATAGGTTAGGAAGCGTACCTAGGGCTGTGTCTGGATCTACAAATCCGATCCGTATAAAGGCGGAACAAAAAATCAGTGTCTCCGCAAATTGACAAATCATACCATCATCTGTATTTTCCGGTCACTCGAAATGTTCAGGTGGTTGCTTTCCGCGTTAGGAACAATTTTACCATTGTTCAGCTTCCCCTCCGGTGTTATTCGAAAGGGAGAATGTAGCTTGATGAGACTACATAATTCTAACATCCTCACTATACACTGGCAGTACTTTCAAAGTAGGGATCGGCACAATATATAATTTGATACAACCTTTCACATTCCTGAGATCAAACATTCTAGCTGGAAGAGATGCATAGAAATCGATTTCTCCTTGTGTTGTTACCAACAAAAATGGCCCTGGCTACGCGTCAGTGTTACTCGAATACGTTACCCGAATACGTTACGTCGTAACAATTGTCACTTGCTCACCGGACAACAGCTATGAGCAGCGGGGAATCTAGCAGTACGACTGTGCCCTCAGCACCGAGTCCATCTACTCCTCTGACTGAATCCTATACTTATCATTCACCTTTGCCAATGGCCACAGGTCCTTATATCCTTGGTGTCGATGAAGCCGGTCGCGGACCTGTGCTAGGTCCATTGGTATATGGCGTCGCATACTGTCCAGTGGGATACAAAGAAAATTTAGATAAACTCGGCTTCGCAGGTAATACCAGAATCTACTGTCAAGTCATCATCTGATCTCGATGTGATGATTAGACTCCAAAACCCTCAGTGCTGCCACAAGGTCATCACTACTTGAAACACTCAGCTCGGATCCCTCAAATCTTGGCTGGTCAGTCCGTGTTATCAGGCAGGTGTTATCAAACCTGTGATAGATAGTCTCTCACATGACAGACTAGTCCGCAAGCAATATCTAGTGGAATGATTCGAAAGCCGCCAATCAATTTAAACCAGCAATCTCAGGAAGCAACTATCCTCCTCATCCGAGAAGTCCTTGACCATGGAATAGAGCTGACGGAGGTATATCACTGTGGACACGTCCGTTGGATAGAAGAACTACCCAATGTGTCGCGTAGGTTTATGTCGATGCGCTGGGAACGACAACCACGTATGAAAAATATCTGTCCGGGTTATTCCCAGGCATCGCGTTCACAGTCACAACCAAAGCAGATGCTAAATTCAGAATTGTTGGAGCTGCCAGCGTGGCAGCCAAGGTTACCAGAGACGCCTGCATCGAGGGATGGTACTTTGAGGAGAGCTCCGGGAATGGCAAACTCGAGTGGAGAACAGACTTTGGATCAGGATATCCATCTGGCAAATATTTTCGTCAATGAATTGAGTCTAGTTCTAAAGACCATATTCGACAGATCCGAATACACAAACATGGCTAAAGGGGAACATCGAACCAACATTCGGCTTCCCCAAGCTTGTCCGGTTCTCATGGACAACAGTTAAAGTAATTTTGGAAAGTAAAGCACATCAGGTCAAATGGTGTGTTTTTACGATGATTGATTACTACGAGCGCTAACCTGACCGCGAGGACTGATGAGGGTCAAACATCTCTAGTTAAGGCCTTTGAGACTAGCAAGGGACTAGACAAAGATCGTTGTCTAGTAGTGAAAGATCTTCAGTTAAGCAGTGTGAACACATTGTAAACATCAGAGTCAACCCATGATACCATGAAAAAAAATATATCTAACACTATCGTCTTTTTGGATCTGGTGGGTTCTGGGGTTCTTCGGTGGCTTTACGTTTGGACCCGAAACCGATTGTAAGCCTGCTCCTCTCCCCGGGAACAGGTGTACCGCCTTGGGATGGTGTCTCAATCGCAGACGAGATCCGTGAAAACCCTGGCTTGGGCACTGGGGACCCAGGTGCACTTTGTGCGAGGTTGGAAGGACCAGGACTGCCACCATTGAGTAATGGTTGGATTTGAGGAGCAGGAACAGTCATGAAACCAGGTTCTGGTTTTACTTGAGCGTTCTTTCCCTCCTTTTTCTTCTTTGTTTTCTCGGTCTTGCCTTTTGCGAGTGGCTGGGCATCAAAAAACTCAGCAGCTTGAGGAACAGCACTGATATCATTGTCAACGGGAGATCGATAGTGATACTGATTTTACTCACCCCCTATTACCCACTGATAGGACGAAGTGCGCCTGCCCTGTTTTCTCCTGCCGCTGCTGGAATGCCTTGTTCATGCTCAAAGGTGTATCTCCACTCGCCATCGCTTCCTTCTTCTTCTCCTCTGCGATCTTCTTTAGTCGTTTCTCAGTCTTCATCTTACCTGATCCTTTTCCGTGGAATTTGTGTGATAATGCCTTCCAGGCTTCCTTGGGTGTCAGTTGCCGTCCAAATTCATCGTAGTAGACGATATTAACATCAGGCTTGTAATCCTTGAACATATCGAGGTTCTCACGTGCTTCCTGCTGTTCCCGCATGCGATTCTCGTACTCTCGTTGAGCTTGATCCTTGTTTCCGCCGCGGGACTGAAGACGTTCCAAGTCTCTCTGAGCAAGTCGTTGGCGCATACTCGCAAGCCAAAGATCTCGCTGCAATTGAACCTTTTCGCGCTCTTGCTGATCCGCTGAGGCTTGAGCTAGTATACCTTGTTGTCGAAGGATGTTGAGGGTAGATGCCATGCCCGCACTGAATGTCTGTTCAGTTGATGTTCCAATGAAGTCCCCGTTGTTTGCTTCTTCGGCTTCTGTTCGCTGAATAGCATCCTCTATTTCGTTCAGCATATCCATGTCAAAATCCTCATCTTCCTCGTCCTTCATTTGAATCTCGCCATTTTCAAGTTCATCCAGGATCACATCCCTGGGTACCATGGACACATCTCTGGAGGGTTGCTGGCTGGCATCACCACGTGCAAGCGGTAACGACTGTTCCTCAAGCTCAGGCTTTGGTTTTATCGTGGGCTCCAAAACAACGGAGCGAACAAACTCCGATGTGTCGTCAAATGTCAAACCCCTACTATGACCTTCAGCCTCTTCGGCCTTAATGCCGTTTGACATTGTCAAAGCTGCTTCTTCTTGAGCACGCTGATCAGCAACTATTGTAATTATAACTAAGATATCAGATTGTACCCAGAGTGACCATTAACATACCTTTCTTGGCAAATTCTTCGGGTGAAAGCTTCTTGGATTTGCTAAGCTTCGCACGACGAGAACGAGCCAGTGCAGCCTGCAGATCGTCATCATCGACGAAATTGGCGTTCAGGTCGCGCTCACGCTGAACGGGTATGATAAGCTTTTCGTCGATGTCCATCTGAGTGTCATTGATTAGATCTGAGATACCTAGTGCTCGTCGCGATGAGTGTTTCTTCTTGTTCTGCGACTGAAAATTAACTTCGAATCGTACAGCAAGTGTACATCAGACCTGCCTTTGGCTTTTTGAAACCAATCTCGCCCGCTTGCTTGTAGTCCGAAATATCAATATTTTCTGAAGGATCCCAATCAGCAAACAATATAAACAACTGAAGAAGCAACGAACTTGTGTAATCTATACTGAGGAGCGATTTGTTGACAGCCACAGATTGCTTCTCTTCCTCGCACCTGACTTTTCTCGATACTACTGCCGATCCTAGACGGAAACCCTGTAAATAAAAAGGCATAAGGATGTGCTTGACAAGAGAGAATGATGGTGTACAGATTCTTTCGGGCCCTCCAGCTCCTCGTCATATTTAGAAAGAATGGTTCGCTTCACGCCTTGACTACCATCGTGGAATTCCTCATCATCATAACCTGTGTAATCACGCCGTTTAATTTTGATTTCTTGATTTTTTTGTCGCACTTCCTCCTCCGCCATCTCAACATTCTGTAATTCATCCTCTGAAATGTATGTCAACTCTTGTATCATAGTTCGACAGAGATGATCCCACCTTGATTATCAAGGATGCGGCTGTCTTTGAGCGTAAGTATACGCGCTTCGCCCTCATCCAGCGTATTGAAGTCATGGCTGACCTTGAGGCCCTCGAGGTCACCTACAAAAATGTCAAAAGTAGAAGGCAAGATGAAGCCTTTGTATCGCACGCTCGGTATACTCTTCTTGGAAAACTTTGTCCATTTGTTCCAACTCTGCTTGTCTCTTCTTTGCAAGTTTTTTCTCGCTCTTCTTGCTTCTTTTGATCCATTTTAATGTGTCGTCATCACCATCTGCATCGCCGAGGGTTGCACCCTTGAGTGAAGCATGTAATTCCCGGCGGTTTCGTACCCTAATGAGTTTGTATAAGAACTCTGTCCTTCGACGGTGTCATAGCCTATGAGGCCCATAGAGGAACGTAGAAGTGACTGTGCAACGAAGAAAGAGCGGGTACTCACTTGGCTATTCCCTCTGCGATCCTCCTAGAACAAACAACAACACATATTAACACTTGCTAAGGAGAGAGAGCTCAACATACTTGGTTTCTTGCTCTTTCTTCTCCCTCTCGCGCTGGTTCTTGTAATTTTCTTCTGCCTCTTGCTCCTTGTCATTTGCTGGTGCCTTGTCCTCAGTCAACGGCTTGAGGCCAAGCGATATACGAATCTTATTGGTCTCTTCCAAGCTGATACTGTCCTCCATAGACATAGTGTAAGATTACGCTTGTTAGGTATAGACCTGGGTTGGGATTTGCTTACATCAGCCATCAAGTTGGTGTCCTCCCGCTTCCTACGACTCACCGCACTCATGACCTCATTGCTGTTACCGTTCCGCCAAACCTATCGTTACCTCGTACATATTCATGTTTCCCTCTGCATAATTTATCTAACAACTTCACAGCAACGCCAGGCTCATGAGAGCCCAGTCATTTTCTACTCGGTGATCCTCGGGACAATTGGACCAATAATGGCCATCACCATCCCTCCAATCCGGGAGCACTTCGGCTACAGGCCCGCTGAAATGATTCCCACTTCATATCCTCGTGTGTTTCACGAAATTTTTCCATGGACATTTGCTCAGACTTTTCCTAGTTCCTAACCGATCGCGGAGACCCGTACAAGGATATGAAGACGAGTAGTGCCTCTTCTGCGTGCGATTTTAGTCTCAATCCAATCATGGAGCTCAAAGTGTAGAAATTGAATCCGAACATCGTTCCCTTTGGCAACCTAGATCTGATGGTTCTCCCCTTCGACTCTCGCCTCTTGATAATACAGATAATGGGCTTCCTTACCTCCCTGGAATTACTTTGAGTCCATTCCGACATTTTTCTCTGAAACAGATCCAACAAACCTGCAAACCAGACTTAGGATGTTTCTCAAAATTCAGTGACCTGATATCAGCAAGACAAATTTTCTACAAACAGGAAGTCATGGTAGACCCTACGTCTTCAGCTGAATAGCGGACGAAGGCGAACCTATCACAGCTGATCAGCCGTCTGGAAAGTCTACTAGCCTGTCCGCGACTCATCACACCTATAGCCTAGTGCGTGTTGAAAATGCACTGGTAATAGCCTAGACTTTGTGTATGGAAAATATGTACACCCGATACTCTCCCGGTCGCTTGTTACGAGTGTTGATGCTCTTGGCACAACAATACCCACCATCTCTTCAGGAGTTCTACCATGCCGTCTCTCAGCGAACTTAATCACCCTTTGAGGGGAAACATTTATACTTGATACCACTGATTCCAAAACCTGGTCAGAGGACGCTCCCAGGGCTTGTTTTCCGCGACCATGCGGTCCATAGATTCACAGAGAGGTCTGCTTTCCTGACTAAGCACAGAGCTTTCAAGCCTAAAACTCATGCGGCAAATTTGCAAATTTCTGGACCTAATTTCGCTATTTGAATTCGAATTTTCTACCCTCCTGGTTTCTGTCTGAACCTGCGTAATAGAATTTTTTCTGCATTGCAGTTAACTGGCATGATTTTTCTAAGGTCTGAGAAGATCCAAGAGTCATCCACATTCTGTTTGCCTCTTTGACTCTGGAGACTGGGCTATAGCTTATCAACTACTATACAACGTGACTGCAGACCTCTCTCTATTCCTGTCCTGTACCCCTCATCACAACTTTACTTTCCACTGCATTCACCAACACTTAGACATAAACCTTACTACATTTACACCTAATTCGGAACACCCAAAGAGGTCCATCACCACTATGTATTCCGCCCACTCACCGCATCGCTTTGTCGCAGTGCGGCATATCGATACAGAATAAATATAGAATGCTTCTTCATACCTTCGGCAAATAAGGATCCTGAGCACTTGACCCCAGAGCACATGGCACAAACAAGCCGTCATGCGGTCATATTGTCGCAGAATCCCCGGTTATTAACCTTCTGGCTATACAGACGCCCAAGTGATACGGTTCTGACACGAAGCAAACCAATCAATACTCTACATCTTATGAAAAGCACCTCAAACTCATTGGTTTTGCGTGCTACTCTTCATTCCCCTCTCAGGTTGTTACTTTCCCCTAGCCTCGGGTTTCATATCGAAATTAGATTTTCAGGTCATGAGGTGAATGTATCAGATCTATATGCAACCATAACATCCGTGTCTGAATGGATTTTCCGTAGTTGGAAATATCATTTGGTGACTTAGGCACAGACCCAAGTCTACCAGATCATGGGACATGTTGTCTTCTATTTTCACTGTCGTTTATAAATCATTGGTCGAGGAACGGTCTTTTCAGCCTCTCTCCTTCTTTCTGAGGTTCATTCCCGCTCTCATTTCACGATATCATGAATCAGACCCATTACCTATATCTCGGTGACCTACATAAGCGACTTGGTGTCCTGAGGCAGTGGGAAAGGCAGCGTAATCGCAAACAAGTTCATTGGCTTATCGAGTGCTTCGCGGAGTCAGTTAGTGACTACTCAGTCATATCCCTTAACGATCTGTGACGGTCTGTATAGCTTGGAGTTTTCCTCTACTGTTTTCCTGGCAAGTATCTACAAGTTTGAAGGCAACGCTCGGTCATTCATTGTAACAGGTATTGGCTCAAACCTCGGTTATATCCTCGGAGGCATCACAAAGCAACAAGGTATTTCCTGTGAGTAGCGAGAATTGTTCTCCAAATTCGCACAATCTGCTAACAGTGGTGATTTTACAGCAATATTCCAGATCGGATTCGCCTACGCACTTGGTATCCTGTTCGCCCTCGGAATTGCTGCGGGCACTTCTGGGGGTCATTTCAATCCGGCTGTGACAATCGTTCATGTCATTTTCAGAGGATTTCCCATTATGAAAGCCCTCAGGTTAGAGATCCTCCTCCGAGTCTATGTCAGTCAGTTGACTCGTTAATCTCAGGTACATGATTGCCCAAATTTTTGGCGCTTACGTCGCTTGCATGTTGACGTATTACCAATGGCGACCAGTCATTCATGAGATGGTTGATAGGCTGGCTGCTGCTGGCGAAGAGGCGGTCATGTTCACACCAAACGGACCTGCTGGTGCATTCGCTCTCTACACTCTTCCCGGAGCGAGTCTCGGATCTGTCTTCCTCAATGAGTTTGTTTGTGTGCGTTCCTTCATTCATCGAGGGCATAGAAGCTCATCTTGATTGCAGTCATTCATTGTCGCGCTCGTGATTTGGGCTACTGGTGATCCAACCAACGTGATTATTACTCCAGCGCTAGGTGCACCCTGCATCGCTCTTGCCTAGTACGCGAATCTTTGTGTCATTATTATTTTCTCTGACTCCGAAACTGCTAGTGCTGCTGCTATCTGGGGGTTCGCGACTGTCGGGGTCGTCATGAATACTGCTCGTGATGTCGGTGGACGACTTTGGGCATTGACAATCTGGGGGCTACAAGGTCCAAGGCCTTCCTTTCTTGTCGTCGAGATGTTAGCTGAAATTGTTACTAGCCGGTGGAGGTAAATATGCTGCTATTGCAGCCCTCACGAACATTCCCGCTACCATCTTCGCAGTCATCCTCTACGAAGTATTTCTAGTTGACTCGGATAGGCTTGTCACCCCGCAGGCCTTGGAATTCACACACCTTGTCCACGGCAACAGACGTTTTACTCATGAGAATGCTCGACCCACTCCCGATGCTCATACCATTGGGCAGGGATATGATTCTAATCACGATTCTGGAAAAGCGAGCATTGAAATACTCGAAATTGCTTCTCAGATCCGGTGAGATGTTGGTAACATAGTATTGTGATGATAGTCATAAATCCTTGGACCTTCTTTCGTAATCGAGACCATGTATTACTAATACAACGACCGACCGACCGACACGTATGTATATGTAAAAGGGAGATTGGCGTTTTGATTTGTTCACTGTTGAACCATGACATTGTAACGAACTTCTGGTCTGCAGAGAAATGGAGACACTATACTCAGCGGTCATCATTGGAGGCTTCACTCGGGGGACTCAGTGCTTTGTTCCAGGCACTCGTATTAGCCAACCATGAAATGTTTTCATAGAAACAATTTTCCGGTGTTCCTTTGTCTCCAGTTCATACTGAACCATGTGAAATTCGGTAGGTAGTGAGGAAAAGTGAAGTGACAATTGGGTGGGAGTAGTCAGTGAGCCGGGACCGGTAGTCAAATATCCGGGATTTAAAGCCCTCAACTGTTTCCCCTTACTTCGCTCCTACGCACTTTTTGCATTTCAGAAGCGCTTCAAGTAATTGCAATGACGCCGCAGACCTATAAACGCATTGTACTCAATTCACGACCTACGGGGGACTTCGAACCAGACACCTTCCGAACGGAGGTTTTACCCTTCACGTCACTCGGAGAGCCTGGGAAGCAACAAGTACTCGTGCAATGTACTTGGATTTCTCTAGATCCGGCGATGAGGGGTTATGTTCGGGATGCACGAAGTTATCTGCCGCCAGTGCAGATAGGAGAGGTAGTTATACTCACGACATCACTCGTTGCGATAGAATTGAACTTCTGGAGGATAGACTATGCGAGCTGTAGGACTGGGTGTCGTCATTTTCACCGGAAAGGATAGTAATTTCAAGGTTGGGGACCATGTAACAGGCACATGGGGTATTAGGGCTTGCTTTGTTCAACGAATCTGGGGCTAACGCTTTGTTACGTACCTCAGGCATGACTGAATATGCTATTGTCCCAGACAAGTATCTCAATAAGCTTGAGTGAGTAATAGCGCTTCTGAGATTCAATATTTCATTCAAAGAGATGTAGACTTTATCCAGGCGTTCAACCTCTCGATTATCTCAATACACTTGGCAGTTCCGGTCTCACAGCATACTTCGGACTCAAGAGGATCGGAGAAGTTAAGCCAGGGGAAACACTTGTTGTTTCAGGTGCAGCTGGGTCCGTCGGTTACATTGCGTGTCAGCTCGGTAAAGCAGTTGGGGCAAAGGTCTATGGTATTGCCGGTTCACAAGATAAGTGCAATTGTCTGGAGAAAGAGATCGGCGTAGAGAAAGCCTTTAACTACAAGAGTCCCACCTTCCTGCAAGACTTCAAGAAGACCGTGGGGTATTTGGATGTCTACTTCGATAATGTTGGAGGTGATATTTTGGACTTCATGTTGACGAGATTGAACAAAAATGCCCGCATTGTTCTCTGTGGTATGTCATCTTCAAGTCCTCTCACCGGAAAATTTGGTCTGAAAAGTGATCAGGTGCCATTTCTGCGTACAGTATGCCTCGAAGGTTTCTCCTGTTGGATCTTGTGTTCAACTATGTTTTCAGATTCAACAAGGCCCAAGGGACTTGAAAGCTATCTCAACCTCATTTCTCAGCGTGCCAAGATTCAAGGATTTATCGTGTATGTTCCAACGGATTCCTCGCCCATTGGTGTTCATAGTTTCTCGTAGTTTCGATTATGTGGAGGATTACCCGGTAGCACTGGCAGAAATGAGAAGAGACCTGGCCAGCGGCAAAATTAAACGGCGTTTCCACATGGTTGAGGGAGGTATCGGAGAAGCTCCCAGGGCTCTACCACTGTTGTTTTCAGGCGCAAATGTTGGGAAGCTGTATGTCTGCTAAGAAATGGATTCAGCTAGAGATACTGACTTTACCTTAGAGTTGTCAAAGTTTCCGAGGAGCCGGGCGTTGACCCGAAACTTTGAGGATGTGTTATGTGTATCTAAGATGTGAATGCAACACTGGAGGCGCCTGCCAACCAGATTAGTACCTTGATCCCAATCAATGACGATGAGTCAAATGACCCTCAGGGAATATCTCAGAGGCTTCCAGAGTATGGAACACAACTCTATTTACCTAAAGAGCAGTGAATATCTACAACACAATTGTAAGTATGAGTGAGATAGAATGAAGTACAAAAGGTTCACCTCAGAGGCTTCCAAAGTATTAAACGCAACTGAGGTGAACATTGGCCAGTAGTCCAAATATATACTGTTGGTTGAGACGTGACACACTGGCTTACAGTATGATGGACTGTCAAAACACTTGAGCCACTGCTATACAGTTTTTATAAATGTTTGGACCCCAAATATATAGTTTATATTCCCACTTATAAAAGGACCCTAGAGTAGGACAACAAACCTCAGCTGTTCACATACCTTCATTATCAGAATCAAAGATGATGGACTCTATTTATTTTCACTTCTTTTCACTTTTTTATTCTATTTTCATTTTATTTTCTTATTTGGAACTTAGGGTTGGGATTAGTGTGATGTCACATGTCACATGTCACAGTCATTAAGGACAGTTTGCATAGATTGAGTAGACTGAGTCAAAGTTAGTGAGTTATTAATTTGTAAGAAAAGGGGAATATTGCAATTATGTCAGATGTAGTTCACACCAGAGGTAAAAGTCTGCAAGATTGGCTCAGAAATGTATGGACTTGTTGAATGACCTTGGCTTCAGCTTATATGCTGTGCTGTCTGTCTGCCATATGTGTTACAAACTTAAGACCTTAGAGTTGGTCAAAAGAATGAACCTTGTATTGGATTAACACAAGAGAACTTAATAGAGAACTCTGTACAGGATTGTCTACCTTACATACAAATACCTAATGGTCTGTGCGAGCTATTTCTAGCCTACCCTAAACAACCATGTATATGCCTTAAGGTCAACATGTATTTCACATGTTGTATGACATCATCCTTCCAGAACCTTCTTCGTCCTTCTATGTATCATGTGACTTGTGACCATGTCATCTGATGTGACCTGCTGTGTGACAGCGTGATCTTTGTCACTCTAACCCTAACCCTGGTTCTAAAAATAGAATAAGGAAAATAATTAAAAAATAAAATAAAATGAGAAAGGAAAAATAAAAAATATTAAGTCCACTTCTTTTGTTCTTGACAATATGGTCACAATTTCAGATAGGAGTGAGTACTAATTGATGTGTCACTGTTGAACACTGGGGATTGAGTTCAATAAGGATTATCTTTGTTGATTATCAGACTAGCAAATTACAGTGTAACTACTAGTCTTATATACAAATATATAATATAGAAGATACTCAGGGTTTCAGGAGTATGACTCTGCTATGGAAGACTAAGTCAAATAGAAGTATCACTGTTATGGAAGATAGAATATTCAGATAGTTGCATCATTGCTACAAAAGTGTGTTGCAAGAAAGATGGCTATTGTAGAAGACAGGCTTGTATAGTAGATGTTGAGAAGGCAGTATCACTGCAGAGATGTATACTCTGGATGGGTAGACTTGGCATATGACAGTATTTCTCCCTTAGGACTAAGCCTTCAAAGTCTCATTGAATTTATTTAAAAAGTTCTATGATAATGCCTAGATCAACAATATATAAACCAAAAAGAATTTTTTTGCCTTTTCTTTTATATCACCATGTCTTTCTTTATTCTCTCTGACATTTCCCATAATGATGCCAAGATGCTCAAAGAACAGCAATGAGAAATGTAGAAGAGATACAAAGAGGAGCAACAGCTTCTAGCCTGATTAGAGAAGGAAGTGGCAGAAGTCTGCTGTGTTGAGCATGCTACTCAGAAGGCAAGAAAAGTGGTGGAGGCCAAGACAAGAGAGTAGGCTTGCAGAGGAGGAAAAGAAGAAAAAACAGATAGAGTACCTTTAGTAACTCTGGGATGAAGTATTGGTGAAGAATGCCACTCTTTTGAAGGATGCTGAAAGATCTCAGATTATGGGATCTAAATGCAAGGAAGTTACCTCAAAAGACAAGGAGAAATAATAGCTCTCTAAAAAGAATAAGGGAAAACAACCAGCAAGATACCACAGAGATACCATGGTCAAGATAGGGAGTGTTAACCTCTATGAGAGATATGTGAGTGCTAGATAGAGTTGCCTGGTATATCACTTAAGATAAGTAAAAAATTATCTTTTTCTTTTTTCTTTACTAATAATTTCTTCTTCATAGCCATTTTCTTGCATGTGTCAGATGCATTGCCCTCAAACAGCAGTGTAAACCTCATACTAATACCAACTTCCTGGCCATGATCCTTACTTATGGTGGGGTCTTAAGTGCTATTGAAAAGATACTCTGAGAGCTTATGGAAGAGTACTAAGGCATCAGAAAGTTCCTCTGGAACTTGATAGAAAGCTAGAAAAGGAATACAGCCCAGTTAGAGAGGATTGGGGCTGCAGCCAAACAGAGATGGTATTTGAAGGAGAATTTGCAGGGTAACAGAGAGGAGAGTAAGGATAAAGAAGACAGAGATAAGAAAGAGTAGTTTGAGGATGGCCCCAGGGAAAGTTAGGAGAAAGTAGAGGAGAGATTCTTATCACTTGCCTCTTACTAGAGTAGTTGTTTTGTTTTTGTTTTATTTTGAATTTTATTTTCTTGGTTTTGGTGTGTCTATATCACATGAGTAAGAAAATTGAGAGATTGAAATGAAAATAGAGTTTGAAAGTTTGAAAAGAAACACTATAAAGTATGTTGAAGCTGGAGTTAAATGAAAATAAGTAGACAGAATATACTAAGAAAATAATAAAAGAATCTCCATTAGAAGTATATGGAGGTAGAGGACAAGTACAACAGTGTGATTAGGACAAAAGAAGTAGACCAGACTTGGTGGGATAAGCAATATAGAAATCAGATACCAAATCAGCAGCATGAGTGAGTTTGAATATAGGAATTTACTCAAATTCATCTTTGGTGTCTTTATATCTTAGCCAGATTACCTTATATAGGAGTTTGCATACCTGCTGGCAATCAATTTTGAGATTTACTATTTGAGAAATCTCATATTTAGGTTCTCCATTAATTATAACTGGTGTAGGGGCTGGTTATGTTCTCTCAGAAAAAGAGTTTGATGTAGCAGGTTCAAGTATGGATACATGAAAAACTAAATGAACAGAGCATATGAACTCTAGAAGACAGAAGGTGAACAATAGTGTATTAGGCTGAGAAATAATTTCATAGGGTCCAAGATATTTTTTGGAAAGCTTTTTTAAAGATAGAGTAGTTTTAAAGAACTAAGCCTTGACAAAGACTTTGTCACCTACTTTGAAATCAGGAGCAGGAGAATGTCATGCATTAGTAGGTTTTTAATAATATTGTTGGGCCACAGAGATTTCAGCTTTGAGGATACTCTGTAATTCATCAAGATCTATAGTGAAATCACAGGCTCAGAAAAAAGCAATATTATGTTCAGGGTGAACAGTGATGTTTAAATGATATCTCTTATTAGCAAAGAATAAAGAGACATCAGTAATAGCACTCAGAGTATTGTCGTAAGCAAACTCTGCAAGAGGTAAGAGTTTGGACTAGTTATCTTACTGGTAATTACAATATATATAGAGGTATTTGTTAAAAATGAAAGCAGTGGACTTAATTTATTTTCATTTTTCATTTTTCTATTTTTAGAACTTAGGGTTAGGATTAGAGTAATGAGATCATGCAGTCACATGATTCATGGAAGATACATAAAAGGTTCTGGAAAGATAATATTATACAACATATATAACACATATTAATCTTAAGGCTAACACATGGCTGTTTAGAGTAGGTTAGAAGTAGCTAGCATGGACTATGTGGATTTAGTATATAAGATAGACTATCTTGTACAAAGTTCTCTATTGAGTTTTCTTATGTTAACCTAATATAAGATTTATTCACTTGTTCAATTTTAAGAACTTGAGTTTGTAACAGTATTGCTTGAGAGTCTGATTTGTGCATTCAGTTTGTCCATCACCTTTGGGATAGTAACCTGAAGTGAAGTAAAGCCATATGTCCAGAGTTGTACCTAAAGAATAGAAGAAGTTCAATATAAACTCCAAGTCTTTGTTGGAGGTGATATAGGAAGAAATGCCATGTTTAGAGAACATATAAAGAACAAACAGACATGATAGTGTCATGGGCAGAGATAAAGATCACCTGCTTGGTGAGCTAGTCAACTATAACCAAGATAGTGTTAAATTTAGAGAATGATGAGAGTTTCTCAAATAAGTTTATAGAAATAGAATTTC
>Ga0157368_1000401_pt1 | contig 20440 bp, 11 predicted proteins | sample AttbisABBM3_FD_113146 | JGI IMG/M metagenome (GOLD analysis project Ga0157368, IMG submission 113146) | Fungus gardens microbial communities from leaf cutter ant in Botucatu, State of São Paulo, Brazil - Atta bisphaerica ABBM3 | ecosystem: Host-associated > Fungi > Mycelium > Unclassified ...
GAAAAGACATTTTTAACCACAAATATATTTGCTGTTTTTCTTTTTTGAATAACAGCTCAATATTCTTCATAGTTTATTCAGATGACAACCATTCAGTTTTAAGGTATCTCAAGGATACTGAAGCAAGTATTTACAATGTCTTAATTATAGCTGGCAATTTCAATATCAGAGATAGTGACTGAGATCTGTTATACTCTTTTTATTCTACTCATAGTGATAGTTTAGTAGAGATTGCAGACTTTTTTAATTTCACTTTATCTTCCTCTATCCAACAGGTTCATACTCAATATTCTGATAATGAAAATGATTCCAATTTGGTCATTAATCTATTTTTATTACAGTCAAATTCAACAGAACTTAATAATCACAAAATTCATTCAGAACTTCAATTTCCCTCAGATTACATCCCCCTCACAGTTGACATCATAATTGAGGAAGAGTTTATTCAGGATAAAAGACATACTATCATTAAAAATAGTGAAGACAAATTTAAGTTTGTGAATAACTTTATCATTAAATTCAAAAATATCAATACAACAAATATTTTTGACAAAAATTCCCTCAAATGCAAAGTTCAAGAGTATACAAACATATCAGAATTAACATGGGTAATGTACTCATGCTTAGTCAACATAATGAGATGATCCAAAGATTTGTGGAATAAGAACTGTCAGAAAAAGCTAATAGCTTACAGGTCATCCAAGAAAGTCAAGGAATGGAAGGACTTCAAAAGAATGGTGAAGACTACAAAATGTTTATTCTTTAATGATAAGATTCAAGAGATTACATCAAAAAATTGTAGATTATGGGACCTTATGAATTAGGTCAGGAAATGAAAACTACTTGTTATTGAAGTGGTTCAATATAATGGATGACCATGTATTAAGATTGAAGATCTTTGGCATGCACTTCATCAAACATTTAATTCAGCTCAAAGTTAACAAGTAAATACATTCCTTGAAAGAAAACATGCTTCAAACTCTCAATCATATTATCTCACTTTGGAAAATATGACTTTCAAGCAACAACAAAAAATCAAAAGTTCCATTATTGATGCCAACAATCATCTAAATAGAATTCTTTCATCTTTTGATTCTCTGAATTCTGAATTTCATCCCAGTTATAGACTAATTGACATTTTCTCTAGTCATATTTCTTTTCACAATGCTGATCACAGCTCTAACAAAAGCAAAGCAGCCCATTGCAAAAAACTTAACAAAATTATTCTTGAATCATCATCAGATCAAAAATCAGTCATCATCATCACTGATGCAAGTATCAAAAACAATGTCACTGCCTCTATTGCTCATATCCATTTCTTCAATAATCCTTTGAAGAAGATGCTTCATCATGTTGTTGACATTACACCAACAGAGGCAGAATTATTCACCATCAGATGTGGAATTAATCAAGCAGTTCAAACACAAGATGTCTCCTGTATCATAGTCATCACAAATACTATTCATGTATCTAAAAAAATCATTGATCCCTTCATGCATCCACATCAACAACAGACAATTGCAGTATCCAAAGAACTTCATGCATTCTTCAACAATCACTCAGATAATACCATAGAATTTTGGAATTGTCCTAAGGATGAATGGCACCTTCATGCAGTGGTGTATAAGGAAATGAAGAAATTTGACCTTGTTCCCTTGTACCCTAGCAAATTATTGTGGGACTTTAACAAGAAGGAGGAATGTGACAATATCATCAAAGAATGGTGTATGACTTTTAAATCATTAGATCTCAAGAGAAGAAACTTTCTCCACTTACTAAATAACAATCTATCAGAAATAAAGCTCTCTTACACAAAAGGAGGCCCATGGCCAGAACATATTGGTTTCTCAAATTTGCTGTGTGCTCGAGCTACTCAAGCCATCACCAATCATGTCCCAAGGGAAGAATTCAAGTGTCTGTGCAGATTATATCCAATCAAATCAAAACATCACATCCTTCATGAGTGTAGATGATTCAACAAATACTGGAATCTGATGAGAGATACAATAAGTCAGTTTATCTCTTTCCTAGAATTTAATCTGAATGCTTTCTCCTTCAGAGAAAACATTACATGAGCTAGCATTTCTCCTGCTTGATTAGTTTTCTTTTATTTCTCTCCTCTTTCTTTTCCCTTTTCTTTCTCTTTTTCCTTTAGTCCTATTTAACATAGTTATGAAGTCGCTACCACGGTCTGCCCCCGCGCTCCGTGTAATAAATTGTTGATTCAAAAAAAAAACTCTACACGTGACTGAGTTGGTGGGGATCAAAAAAGTAGCACACATCATAGATTTAACAGGTAGGGGGAATGTATAGTATGGAGGAGGAGACGTTTGTGCTGAATTGGTTGTTATCTGTAGATTTCTAACTTCCTTTCTAGAAAAGCATTGGCTTAGGATTTGATGATGATAGTATTTTGCAACGAAAAAGACAAACCATCGCAATTAAACTCAATTACCAGACAAGAAAACCCAGGCCGAAAACAAATATAAAGATCATTTATCTACCCCCCTTTTTCTTTTTCCTCTTCCCGCCAGTATGAGGTAAAGGCGCAATAGCATTGATCCTCGTATTCCGAGCTACCGAATCATCAGCATCAGCATCAACATTCACATTTCTTTCTCCCTCTCCCTCTTCTTCTTCTTCTTGTCTCAATGGATTCTGGTACACACCACCAACAGCATCGTCGACAGGTATTTGTAATCCACCCGGTAGGTTGCTCGATTCACCTAATGTAGATGATGTCCCATAAATACTCTTCGTTCGTGACCGTGGGGTATTTCGTCTACTCGTACTTGGATAAAATCCAGAATCATGATGATGACTCCAACTCGTAAGATTAGTTATCACAGGCGGACCGGGAGGGGTTGGTGATCTCGAAGGGAGGAGGTAAGATTTATCAGTGCTTGAACCCCACTTCATCGCTCCAACAGGCCCATCATCATCATCACCGCCACCTCTTCCTGTATTTGGGTTCCCATACAACGATGTTCTTCTCGGGTCCTCACCGCCATTACTATTCTTGTTAATAACGGGGGCACCAGCGCTGACATCAGGTAAAGCACTTGGCATTCCTCCCATCAAAGGATTTGTCAGCCCTGTCGTCGTACTCTGAGGCACAAATCCAGGTGGTAAATCACCTTCGTTCACGATAAGAGGAGGAAGAGAAGGAAAAGGTGCAGTATGAGGTGTAAACGTTTGAGGTATAAATCCAGGAGGAAGATTCTGCATATCCATAGGAGGTATACTAGGTGAACTCGGTTGCGTCGGAGGGTTCACATCGTCCTGCCTTCCTGCAATACCGTTATCCCAATCGTGACTCTGTCGGGATCGCTGTCGCTGTTCACTCGGATTGCGCGAGGATACTTGAATTGGAGGAATGGGTATCGTTGCATGTGCTGGACTCAAATATTGACCAGATGTATCAAGTTGATTGTCCAAATGGCGAGGTTCAGAATGAGGATCACTTGATGATGTTTGAGTAGACTATCGACAATGACATTAGAGAGCTGAACAAACGAATGATTGTAAGTCAACGTACAGGTGATTCAACAACAATTTCGTAACTCGAGTTGCTCATGAGCGAGGGACGGACACTGTTTGCGCTATCTGGTCTTCGCATATTCCGACCTGGATTGAGTAAACTGGAATTCAAAGATCCCTTGTTCGAATGGATCAATTATCGGGTTGAGCTATAGGAACCAGCGCTCACATTATCTTCATGCTCCCCACTTCTCCAATTATCATCACCAACATCAACATGTATAATCGGAATAACCGGCCCTCCATTTTCATCACTTCTATCTTCTCTCCCCATGGTATTTGCATACCAGCCTGGGGGTTGTTGCTGCTGCTGTCCCTGGTGCCGCATATTCAACACTAGTGGAGGAGGAACAGGGATCGGCGTAGATGGGTGAACTCGATCAGAAGACGATGCAGATGGTGACAAAGCACTACGAAAACTCGCGTCCTCGGGTATATCACTCAGCATTTCCTTGTCTCTCTCTGGGTTTCCGTAAGGTCCATCCTTTGATGCACTGTGATTCGGTCGGCCATAAGCTGCACCACTAACACCCAAAACACCACGACCATTTCCACCACCTATAGTTGAACCAGAAGAAGAAGCACGTTCTGAGCTGAGAACAACAGAGGGTACAGCATGTGGAAAGGAGACGAGCGAATCAAATGCTCCTGCAACAGTGGACACCGAACTTTGACTGTCAGTTGATAAACGACGATTTCGCGCCCCACCTTGGCGTGCCGGTAGAGTCTGCGGTAAGGCAGGTTGTTGAGTCGAGCGTGAGGGAGGACGAGGTGATGGTTCGGGCATGACAGTCAAAGGTAGTCCAAGTGACGGTACGGGCATGTCCATAGGTGGACGAGGCATAGGTATGTAGGGTATTGGTGCAAGTCCAAAGGAACGTAAATTTGAAAAGGATGATTCAGGGTCCGAGTTTGGATTTGAAGTTACCGATGTTGGGCGTGTGCTGGTACTACCTACAGCAGCAGCGGTAGCAGATACAGCTTGGACAGCTTGAGCTGCGGTAGCGCTGGCTTCAGCGAGTAATCGGTCTCGTTGAGCATCCTTTTGTGCCATTTGATGTCGTTCTCTTTCACGCTGTTCAGCGTGTTTCGCCTGTTCAGAAGCAAACCATTGTCTCTCAAGCTCTCTTTCCTCTCTGTCTCTTTGCCTTGCCTTTTCTTCTTCTTGCCTCTTGTCTCGTTCCTGATTTCTCTCCTCCCTCACCTGTTCGACAGTCTGTTTCTCTTTTCTCAATTCCTCTAGTAGCCGCTTGTGCATGTCTTTGAACTCTTGGATCTGCTTCTGGGTCTCTTCCAGGCGTTTCTGAAATTGATCAGACTGATCTTGTGAAGCCTGTTCGCGTTGAAGATTGAGAAGTTGTAGTCGATGACGTTCAGCAGCGAGTTGATGTTCAAACTCACGCTGAAGATGGAGTTGCGTTTCTTGACGGGCCTGAGACAATACAGAGTCAAACGAGGCTTTGAGAAGTCGGGGGTCGCGAGAAGCGGGAGATGAGAAGGCGGAGACGGGTGGTTGATGGGTGCTGGAGGGAGCAGCAGACTGACGAGTTGTATTGGCTTCTTCTATGAATGCCCCATCATCACCGGCCAGGACAGAGGTGTCTGGTGCACTAGGATAGGTCGTCATGGGACGTGTGAGGACGCGACCTTGATGAAGGCCTTGATCGTAGCCCTGTTTTCGGCCCTGTTCCCGTGCTTCACGGATGCTGGTTTGCTCCCGTAGGTGGTGTAGTTGAGTACGTAGACGTTCTGTTTCCAAGTGGGAAGTGGATGCTTCGTGTTTGGCTTGTCGGAGGTCGGCGTTAGTGGTTGCTCTGGAGTAGTAGGTGTTATTGAATAGGGTGGGGTGGGGACAGATGATGAGATGACGTACAAGGCCTGCTCGGCATGCTCCAAACGCAATTTACACAGGGAGAGTTCCTGTTGCGCAGCGGAGGCTTGTTGGTGGGCTTTTGCCACAGCATCGGTGACCTGAGTATGGAGCAAGATCCTCTCGTCTGTGAGCTTTTGGCATGCGGTTTGTAACTTGCGGCAGTGGTGGTTGGCGTCGAGTAGATCCAGCTTGTATTGGTCGAGTTTGTCAAGGGCGCCTCGCAAGAGCTTGCGAGCGTCGTCAGTAGAGAGTTCCTGCTTGACGAGCATTTGGATGAGGGTGTCCTTGGCATGTGTGGCAAGTTCCTTTGCACGGAGGCGCTTACGGGAAAAGCAGCTGTTACTTTGGGTAAGACTGAGGGTGTCAGAGTGAAGACTGGGACTCTGAGAGTCCATAGGCGTCACGGTCACAACCGGTGCTGATCGCCAAAAAAACCCACAGTCACCACTCAATTCTTCAATTCGAAGCCTTCCAGGATATAAGGGTAAGACGATGGCATTTGATGACCTAATGTTGCGACCAATGAGCCGAGTTTAAACAGGTGTGCAACTTGAAATATTCAGCCCAAGTTCGGTTTCCTCGGTGTCAAAGGTAAACGTACCAACGGGACATACATGACAGCCCCATACTGTCATGAAACTGCAAACTTGGGGCACTTGGTGAGTAATGAGAATCGCCAAGTTATGTCCCAGGCAAAATAGCACGTCAGACCGTCGGATCCGATAGAATTGTAATCCAGTTTGAAGCGTGCTGGTATTGTATGTTCTCAAAGAACGGTTGTACTGTGTCACCAAGTGTCGCCAGAAAGTTCCCACTGATACATAAAGAAAATTTCTTGACTGCGACATTCCTTCAACGGTCAGGCCGCACACTATGACAGTGCTGATAATCCTCATTGAGCTAGATTCGACAAGCTGTCCACAACAGTATGATTTTGCATATGTAGACCAGAAGAAGAGAAGAGATCTAGGTATTGCAATACTACAGATGATGATGGTACCAGGAATCTCAAAGTCAGGTTTAGGAATAAGTTCTACAAAACAAAAACTCTCCCCGGTTTAGCAAATATGGCCTTCCTGAAGCACGATGTCATCATTCAAGCTACTGAGATGTCTTGTGGCGCGAGAGCTATGGCAGGTGCGTCACTGGGCTTGAAAAACAATTTATCATCAGGGCACTTAGTAGCAGGACGATTCAGTAAGGGTCAACCTCACCGAGTGATATCATACACTGGCCATCAATCGGAACAGTAGCATCTAGAGAAGCTGAAACTCTTCCTGACCTCCATCCAACCACCTCTGACTCCTAGTAAGTTGCCCCTCCACCCTCAACCATCCAAGTTGACAGCAAGAAAGATCCATTCCTCACTTGGTGCACAAATGTGAAACTTCCTAGAGCATAATTCAAGGATCAGACCAAGCGACTGACTTGAGGTGCTTTGCACAAGCAACGAGCTCGACAAGGGCAAGTAGTATACCATTGCCTCAGAGATGAAGAAGAAGACAACTCTATTTTGAGAGACATGCGCCCAGAGATTAGGGGGCATACGACGAAGACATGTCTCTGCACGTTGAGTGAGCAGACCCATTGAAGGTCAAGACAGGCAACGCAGGATTACTCCAGAAACGGTATCCATCTCCGATTTCCTTGGACGAGCGCCAGGTGCGGGTTTGACCAGCAATGGCAACCCCCCTCTGATTAGGAGGAACCATGGCAGCGGTTCTGAAGAAAGAAAGCGACGAGAACATTCGGAGCAGAAGTCTCGTTCTGGATCGGAATCAGTGCTAAACAAAAGCACCGGTGCTGCCATGGTTTGTACCTATTTTCATCCAAGCAGCTCGTGGCCTGTGTGATATTTCATTGACAGCAGAGAATGACATAGACTGTAGACCCGTCAAAAAGTCCGTAACCACTAACGAGAGAGAGAGAGAGAGAGAGAGAGAGTACAATATAAGATTACAAGTTTATCCAAATCCAAGCACCATATAGAAAGATATATTCCAATACAGTCCAACTTGCTATTTGTAACTTGTGTCATTGTCATCTATATCAACACAACTCGTGATGATTCAGATCAAGCACAACCCCCTCTTTTATCAACGCCTCATAGCAGCAGGAGCACAAGGAGGAGGACCTTTCCTCAACGTTGTTGTTGTTGTTGTCGTCGTCGTCGTCGTCGTCGTCGAGGATCTAGGACCCGTCGGAATCAGTTTTCCGGAAGGTGAATTAAGAAAGGGGAAATCGGATTTGATAGGTTGTGAATCTAGATCGTTCTTGACAGCTTCGAGTCTTTCTCGTTCCTTTCTCTGGGTGTCCAGCCACTCTTGTTCGGCTCTCCTTTCCTTCTCCGTGGGACTGAGGGCCATCGTAGGCTGTGACCAACCGAAAAAGGTCCATGGCCGTGGGACATCGTTCTTGATTGAGGAAAAGATCAAAAAAGAAAAAAAGGGAAAGAGGAAGGACGCACAGGAGTGGAGTCGGAAGAGGAGGAGGAGGAGGAGGAGGAGGAGGAGGAGAGACGTGTGGGTGTTGTGGTATCCAAGACAGACGAATCAAAGGAGGACAAGACGGCACTCAACTCTGGGGGCTTGACGTCTTCGACCAATTCACCTTCTTCTCGATCCTCTGCACGCTGTTTTCTCTTGCGAGCAGCAAAGTCTTTTAAGGAGATTTTGACTTTTTTATCGGGGACAGGAGGGGGGAAAGGGGAGGAAAAGTCGGATGAGGCGGGGGTGGTGATGGTGGTAGAGGCAGGGGAGAGGGGTGGTGGATGCGAGAGTGAGAGGGGTGGTGGATGAGAGGGTGAGAGGGGCTTGGGAGAGGGTGAGAGGAGCTTGGGAGAGGGTGAGAAGGGTGGTGGATGAGAGGGCGAGTGTAAAAGAGGTGGAGGTGAAGTCCTGGGACGCTTCCATTGTTTTCGCAGCTTGGGAGGAATGCAATGTTGGTCTGGAGGACGGACCATCTCGACGCCACCAATGCCACTGGCAGAGACGAGACGCTCTCTGGTGCGAAAGCCACGTTGAGTGCCGACAAGAGGGCCAAGATCGGAAGAGTGAGGATGGACAGCATCGACAAAGGCGGCAATCTGAGTCAGAGCACAATGAGTGGCATTGACACCGCAGGCACAGGTGGTGTAGGTGGAGGAGAGAGCATGGAGAAGGTTGGAGAGCTGGTGGCGGAGACGATGAAGGTGGGATGGCCTGGAAAAGGTGAGTGTAGTACAAGTCAAAAGAAAGACAACGCACGGAAAGAGATTGGGAGATTGGATGACCGCGGGGAGAGAATGGACGACGTTGGCATCGTCCCACTCCCAACCAAGGACGACCTCTTCACCAGGCTTGAGATCGCGAAGAGCAAAGAGACCAAAGGTAAGGGTAGGAGAGTCTGGGTGGAGACAGGGGCGTACGACAGCGTTGGGCCTACAACCACTGCGAGCAAAGCGGGCATCACTGCCACAAATACGAGCATCGAGAGCCAGGTCGAGGGGAGGACCCATGAGATGGACAAAAGGTTTAGGCATACCGAGATGAGCATATCCATTGAGTGAATCGAGGAGATAGACTGACGAAGGTATAATCCTCGATCGCAGTGGTGCCACCAACTCGTTCTCGCGGACACACGAGCTCGCGTGTAACCGATATCCTGGTGGACGCACTGCCTCTTTCTCCTCACCGTTTCTCATCCCTCGCACCGCCGTCTTCGATGGTCCATTCAACGCACACAACCCCCGCCACGCTTGCCCGTACTGCCGCAATCGCAGCCTCACCTCCGCATCCGGCACTTCGTCCACTGCAATGGGCACATACGCATGCGTCCCAGGCTCATCCTCTGTCCGTCGCCGTCGCCGTCGCACTGTCCCTCGCACCCGGACTCCCCGCTCACGACTGCCACTACCCCCTTCACACACCCAACACTTCCAAACATCCGGGACATGGTTCCCATCTACCATCCCAAAACAGGCCCCGTGCACCCACCGAGAACACTCGTCACACGCAATCGAAAACCCGTCGTCCCCATCGTTCCCGCACACACACCGTATCGCATTCGCATCCCCGTCCGAGTCGACTGCTGTCTTGCGTTTCTCCATCCGAAATGGTTTTTTACAAAAAAATAACAACCCGTGACGGCGTGACTACTCTCAATTGCACAGCAACACAACATGAAACAGGAGATGGTCATGGTCGAGGAAGACGGCAACACCTCATGGCTGCACTGGTGATTGACGGGTACTTCAATGTATCACGGATACGACGACGATAGGGGTGTCGAGCAGTTTTTACCTAATATCAGTGGTGGTGTCCCATGTATATGGTGATGGACCTGTGGGTTGGCGTTCAATACACCAACGATACCTGGTATGTTAAAAAAAAAATGGGCGGTAGATGAGGTGGTCAGATAGATAGTGTTTTTTCAGATCTAGGTTTTATTTGGCTGTGGTCCATTATACTCACTACCATGGATACATTATCCACTCATTTGTAAACATCCATCCTTAACTCATCCATCCTCATCTAGCTTATTATCCGTACTCTCAGTCTTGTCTCTCCATTCCCAACAATCATGATAAGTAGATTGGTATGTGTGTTCTGTAGATGTTTGCCTCATGTATGTCATGCATTCGATATGTTGGGAATCATTTCATCCTTATGTTGTTTTCCTTGCCAAGTTTATATTGTTTGCTCAAGAATGCCTTTCTTCTTCCTCATGGTCACTAGTTATACCCTTTTACACTGATCATTCTCTCCTCTCTTACTCAGGTCTTTGTCCAAGTTGCAATCTGAGCCAAGTTTAGGATTGTAATATTAGATAAAGCATCATCAGGCTCACTTTGTAAAAAGAGAGTGCTTAGTGGTTAGGCTACTAGAAACATCATCATTTTATTTAATTTTTTGTTTCTTTCCTAGTTGATAAAGAGGCACATGGTCACAGTCACATAATGTGACAACATAGGTCTAGAATATAGTCAAAGAGACTAAAATGATAATATCAGGATATATGTTTATTATCACAAAATGAACTACTCACTTATCTGAATCTTGGATACACTCAATAATAATAACAATGATAAAAAGACAAAAATTGATGTTGTTAAGTCTAATCCTCAGACATAAAAGTATTTATGCAAAATAGTAATAGTCTGTATACAAGCTATTTTCATCACATGATTAAGACTCATACCTGGTGGGGCTGTCATCTTTCATAGCAGATGTCAGGCTAATTTCAGAAGGTAACTAATTATGTCATTACATCAATATACTTGTATCTCTATAAATACTGATTGTTACAACTTAAGACTCAGAGTTAAGTCAAAAAATAAATCTTGTATAGGAATTATACAAGAAAACTCAATGGAGTTCCAGTTGCAAAGTATCTACCTTATAGTTCTGAAACTCTCTACATCTTTCTGTGATATATAATGATATAATATGACTATGACTTGTCACAAACTGTGAAAGTCACATGTAATGTCATACTAACCCCTAACCCTAAGTCCCAAAATAAATAGAAAACAAAAGAAAATAAGTAAAGTATATTATCTTCAACTCTGATACTGATCTCCATATGATGTATGATATATCATTATAAACCATTTAATGAGTGCTTTTCAATACAAGTTTGATTGTGGAAATCCATTGGTCATTCTTGAAATAATAACTAATAGTTACTAATAGTCTAATATCTCAGTAATCTGTTATCACTCTTATACATCCCTCATATATGCAAATAGCTCTTATTTGGGACTTTCCAGTGCAACTTGGTTTATAAGAATCAGTCTAATGGTTGTAGAGATACAAGTTGAATAAAGTTTGTAACAGTTTATAATATATTATTCTTATAATATAGTTATAGTAGATTTAAGAACAATATGTATACTTTAGGGTAGGGTCATTTATTAAAGTATTGATTATGTAATATTAGTATAAGACTGCTTGATAAGCTATTAATTGTTTAATAAGTAGTTGCTATAACACATTATAATTAGGCTACTGAACAGATATAATAGACAGAACAAGATAAAAACTAGTGATATCAAACTAAGTCCTTGATATTAAGATACTTAAGTAACAAAGATATAAATATATTTATATTTAGAGTACAAATACTAATAGCATTAGAAATAATATCAGAAATAATAATACTAAAGAGTATAATTCTAAACCTAGTATCAGAATTTGCCAAAGTCATTTTATCAGTTTCTCTTTTATTTTTTATTTCTATTTTTTTAATAAGTTTAGTTTTCTCTTTTTTCTTTTATAAACTTGGATAAGGAGGTATGATATAATGTTATTTGTAATGGTCACAAATATTACAAGACATAACAAAAGTATGACATATTATCATATTGGTTTATATTTATTTTTCTCTCTTTCTTTATTGAGACTTACTTAAGAGATAGTAACATGATATCATACATAATTATCACAATGGTTACAAAGTATTTTAAAATAAGTTATACAATATAGTTACTATATATTGGCCTTGAATAGTTTTCAGAGTAGATTATATATAGCCAAGCATAGACTATTAGTCTAGTATATATAAGATAGCTTTATACTAAACTTTATTGAGTTCTCTTATATTAATCCAATATAAGGTTCTGTTAGACACAGTTCACATCTTGTTATCCAAGGTCTATTATTAAGCTCTTGGAAGTTAGATTGACATGCAGAATATAAATATTAAAATAATCTTTGGTTTCAGCTTATATGCTATATCTCTATTAGTTATACTGGTTAGGCTTGGGTATAATGATAAAAAATTCTTGAAATGTCTAGACTATTGTTTTAGTGAAAGGCATACATTATCTAGGAAGAGAATGCTTATAACATAAGCATTATTGATAAGAATGAGCTTGAGATACTATCAAGTAATATAGTTAGAACCTGAAGTAAAGATATTAAAATAAGTCTTAAGTACTTCCTATATTTCCAACAAAGAAAAGAGTACCTAGGAGTGAGTGGTTTGACTAGGGACCTTAATATAAATAGAAAAGTCAATAGAGTAATTAGCTATAGTATTATAAAACTAATAAAAAACACTCTACAAGTTTGGAAGGATATTGTAGGGTTTTTCTTGGTAGCAAATAGTCTCTACTGTAGATAACTTATACTGTTTGACCCAAATTATTAAGTCTTATGTGTTATGATGCATGTGAGAACTAACATTTTTCTTTTTCTTTTATCTATTTTTCTTAATTTTGTATTTCTTTTCTTTTGATTTTCTTGTTCTTTTTATTGATGATGAAGAGGCATGTGACTGCGGTCACATGACATGTCACATGATGTGAGGTCATAGGCCTAAAGCAGACTAGATAAATGATGTCAAGAAGCATGTTGACTGCAATGGTTATCTCATGGTATATATATGGTACACTTATGGATGACATATGGACTTTAGGGTAGGGTAATTATTAAGTAGCATGGACCATGTGTAATTTATATAAATAAGGTAGCAATTCAGCAGGGACTCCTTGTCGAGTTCTCTTATAATTTCCACTTAATATTCTGCTGAGAGGTTTATTACTTGTGTTGCTGTTGGTTGTTGTGACTAGTGGTTGTCACAACATTATTAAACTATAGTCAAGGAGAAGATAGCATGATTATCTTATGGATAATATCTGAAGAAATTCCAAAATAAAGATAGTAGTAATTGTTATAACTTAAGCTCAAGTGCTAAAGAAAAAGATATACCTCTAAAAGTTAGTCTGTATACCTCTAACCTACTTGTGTAGCAACTACTAACCAAGATAGTCAATAGTACACTAAGTAGTCCTATATCACAAAAGTCTCATTGAGATTATAAGAGAACTTAACAAAGAGTTACTGATTTATTCCTATATTATATCAACATACTATAGACATATACTTTGATGTCTTTCTCTCTAGTCTTTTTTTTTATAACATTCTAGGTTTATAGCATTATTTTATATGATATGTCATGTGACTACAGTCATATACCTCTTTATTGTCTAAGAAATAAAAGAAAAATCAAATCAAAGAAAATAGATAAAAATAATTAAAAAAAATAAAGGTTTCAGTATACTATAGCATCTACTCTAAAGCTATAACTAAGTTCTTCCAGTAATCTTTATGACCAAGTCACATGACTGTATAACTGTGACTATAACATATATATTATTCTCATCTCACTTTGTGACATCTGTAACTATTATACTTCTTAGTTAAGTCCAAAGAAGAAAATATTTTTAACAGTAATAACTTAACAAACCTCATAAGATGAGCAATAATATTTGAAACTTATACGTAAAGAGAGAAAAGATTACTATAAGCTTTGATAGTGCTCAAAACTCAAATGTAGACAAAGTGGTTAGTTTTCTTATAAATAATTTATTAAGTTCACTTGTATTATGCTTTTACTTTAATACTTAGACTTAAGTTATAATACTAGGATTGAAATAATTTTGTAAACAAATTAAAATTTAACAATAGAAATAAGATAGCAAATGCTAAATGAAGAATCAAAATGCTTAGACAAGAAAAAAAACTTATTACTAACTTTGAGATTAAACTTGAAGTGTTAGTTATAAGAGTAAAAACAGGCAGTACTTATACTATTTTTTTTACTAAATTTTCATTGGTAATTTCTAATACTTTAATTACAACATTTATGAATATATAGCAAAATATTGTAAAAAGCCAAAAAAAAAGTGAAATCAGAAAATATTACAAATGTGACAATGTAAGATATCTCACAAAAGATTATAGGTTAGAACAGAGGTTTAAAAAGTTTACTTTGTATATAGTAATATCTAAAAAATCAATATGTTATTCCACAATGAAGAGATAAGAAAGAGAGAAAACTTAATATATATATAAATTGTTAGAATTTAACCAAGTTGTTATAAACTTAAGTTTAAGGATTACAGTGAAAGCACAACTTATTGTTGTAGCAACCAGCACTATGATGGTAAAAGCACACACATGCTTAAATTAGGACCAGTATATCTCTATTATTCTTATATTAGGGTTTACAAAAGAAACTTGATAGAAAACTTTCTACTATAATATACACTATTCTAATATATCATGGTCTATATCCTATGCTATAATACCTACCCCTAAGTCTATGTATTGTCCATAAGTCTATCATACCTGAATCATAAGATGGATATATTATAACTTAAGTTTAAGCAATAAAACAAAAAATAACTTTTATATTGAGTAACACAAGAGAACTCAATGAAGTTTCCATATAAGCTAGTTTACCTTATATATTACAGACCATGGTCTGTGCACACACTACAACCAACCTATTCTAAAGTCTATGTGCTTTCTATAAGACTAATATACTGTTACTATACTATATGATATTATCTATTCTAGAATCTTCTACAACTTTCTCCACATCATGTGATTATAACTGTGGTCATTATGTGACATGTGACATAGTTGTCACATGTTATGTCACATCACACTCCATTAACTAAGTCCAAAATAAAGAAAATAAATAAAAACCAAAAAATAAAATAAAATGGAAAAAAATAGAAGAGAAAGAAAAGAAAAGAAACCTAAAACCAACATTCACAACTCTGACATTACCCTCCTTTAAAATTTCTTTCCTGAAAAAACTTAGTTCAACTTCTTCTTCCATCTTACTTGATTTCTCTCTAACTTCTTTAAATACTTATTTTCAAATTTTCTATTATCTTGCTCAAACAATATCCTTACCATATAATTCTTCAGTAATTTCCTTCTAAACTCCTTTACATTTAGATTCAACTTCACTTTCAACATCTTTTCTAAATTTTCATTTTTCCCTACTTTCTCCTATCATCTAAATTCCACTCTTATTCTTTTTACTAACTTTGCTACTGCCTTCTTTGCATTTTCCAAGTCCTTTTTTATTTTCTATATATCATTCTCTGCTGTAAAACTCTTCTAATACACTAGATACTTTATTATCCTTATACTTTTATTTAGGATTTTCTCAACTTTCCATTCTTCTATTCCATCAACTTCAATTAGTTTTGGTTTTTCCACTTTTTTCCCCTTCACTGGTTCTCTATACCTTACTACTTGACTAACATTCACCACCAGATGAATTCTCATTGTTTTCAGTGGCTTTATCTTCACTACATTCTTTGATACTACCTCAACTATATATGACCCCACATATCTTTCTGTCAACTTCTTTACTAGTCTCTTCTCAAACACTAAATTTTTTGTACTTAATATTACTTTATCTCCTTTCTTCCATACTTTAAATTCTCTTTGTCTCCTATCTACTTGTCTCTTCATCTCTTCTTGTACTTTTCTCAATGCTGCTCTAGCTCTCCTCCTGGACTTTCCTTATTCTTTCTACAAACTTCATTGATTTCTCCATATTTTTTCTTCTTCTAATACCTGCCCCTATTCTCAACTCTCTTCCATAATTTGCCATGATTAATAATCATTTAGCTGTGAAATAAACTTTGTTGTTTACCACAAACTCTACTGTTATTAAACACTCTGGCCAATCCCTCTCTCTATACTCTGTAAAGAACTTCAAGTATTACTCTAACTCTTGGTTTATCTATTCTGTCTACCCATCTGTCTATGAGTAGAATGCTGTCAAAAATCTCATCTCAATCTCCAATATACTGTTCAACTTCTTAGTCAATTCAAATACAAACTGTAATCCTCTGTCTAATACCATACTCTCTGGTAACCCATGTAGCTTCCATACATTATCTAAAATGGAAATATGTGAAAGATTATCTAAAATGGTAGGAAGTATAAAACAATATCATATGTTAATTTTAACTCTGATAATAGTTTGTATTCCACAGTGGTGTTATTTATCAAAATATTTTTTCTTAACCTATGCTTAACATACTTGCAAAGCATGTATCCAGTACTTGTCCATTCTGTGAATTACTTGACAACTAGTACAATGCAGAGAACAATGTGTTATGACCACCTTGCCTTTTGCCAAGTTTGTATAAAATATGAATAATAGTGAAATAGTTCTGAAATTAGTTAAATATAAATAAATATATTATAAATACAATCTAAGGATATATAATAAATTTGCAACTTACACTAATATTAATCTCTGTCCAAAACCCCATAAGTACTTGGTTTTCTATAGTAGAGTTTACTTCTTTCTAACTTAGTCTTCTATGATAAAGTTATTCTGTCCAACTCATTTTCAGTGTTTCATCACTAAAACCTCTACTCAGTACTGTACTCTAAGACATCTAAGTTCTTCTTTAGTTATACTTGTATTTAAGTACTGGTTAATAACCATATTTACCAGTCTGGTAATTAATAATAGTTGAATACTAAGCTCTGGTATTCTATAACAACACACTTTCTTATCAGTATTTACTTTTCTTAGACTCTGTTTCTCTTAAGAAGTTGTAACCCCCACTTGCTAATACCTCTGCCAATGTCCTTTTAGTTTTTGATACAAAATGTGCCATTTTTGACAATTTATCACATATTACTAATATCACATCCTTTCTTGCTACCAATGGTAACTGATAAAGTTTACCATTAGATATATCCACAGCTTTTCCAGTACCTTATTCACCATCAACTTCTCCACTAGTGCCTCTATCCTATTCATTTTTTGATATGAATAACATTTCTCCACATATTTCCTTATATTTTTGTCACTTTCAGCCACTATTAATTCATTGTATCAGAATTGAAAATGGTAGACTTTGTTTTTTATTCTCTTCCATTCTTCATTTCATTTTCTAGAAGCTTGTTAAGGGCAATTCAGTTAGGAGTAATTCATACTTTCTGAAAATATCTGTAAATGTAGCATGAAAGTTGGAACAGATGTCATGACTTAGCAGATATAGAGGTGAAAATGGGCTCAGAAGTAGTACTACATAGATAAACAACCTTGGCTTCAATAGAAAACATTTTGTGTGGCTTAACTTTGTTGTATGGTCATATTTTGGAAGGAGAAGGTTTAGTCCTGGTAATGTTCTTTAATATGACAAACAGTACTGTCATCTTTCAGATCATGATGAATGTTATTTTCTAGAACCTTATATTATGATAGTATATTTGGACAATATCCTAATCTTTACATGGACATTGGAGAAGCATTACCAAGCAGTTAGTAGAGCCATGAAAGTGTTCACTAAGCATAAGCTATTTCTATGCTCCTATTAGATGCAGTTGACATCTTGTTATCCAAGATCCAGTAAAACATCTTGGAAGTCCAAAATGAGTGATTTATACATTATCCAAGAATGTAGAATATGGATTAGAATAATCTTTGGCTTCAGCTAGTATGTTATACTTCTACTAGTTATACTGATTGTATATTTTAGAACAGAACTTGAAGACTTGATGAGTAGAAAACCACTAGAAGGTGGTCAGATATGTTATTACCAACATTAGAAGTGGGTGCTAACTTTAGTTAATTTTTAGAATAAGCTAGTATAGTATAAACTACCAGATTATATACTAAGTATTATACTTAGGGTAGCTATCTGGAATGTAACTGCTAAGTAAGTTACTCTGACTACTGATAATTCTTAGATGTTAGATAATAAAGGTTTATGAAGTTAACTAAGACCAGCAAGAATATCCAAGGTAAACTAGAAAGATGTGATCTACACTAGAAGAAGTTAGAAAGTGCAAATGAGAAACAAGGGGTTATCCATAGATTGGAATGGATATAGTCAGAAAGTAGAATGTAATAGCCCCAAAAAGTGTGAATTTGACAAATAGTAGAACAAATACCTATATTTGGTCATTTTAGAGGATTAAGTGAAGATAGACTCTGTTAAGTTAGCTAGAGTTCAAGATTGGCTCACTCAAAAGAATTGCACAAAGCTATAGGCTTTCTTAGTCTTTGCTAACTTCTACTGGCAGTTTATTTGAAGATTCTTATCTATTAGATGGCCTTTTTTAATTTTACTAATAGCAATAGTACTTAGACATAGACCACAGATCAACAAGCAGTATTTGATGCTCTGAAGATAGTTATCACCTTTGCATCCATCTATTATAACTTAAATTTTAGGATTAAACAAAAGATATACTCTTATATTGAGTATTACAAGAGAACTTAATGAAGTTCCTGTTACAAGTTAATCCATCTTATATACTTTAGACTATGGTCTGTGTACATACTATAACTAATCTCCTCTAAAGTCTATATACTTTCCATAAGGCCAACATGTTATTGCTATGCTATTACCTACTCTAGAATCTTTTATGATCTTCTTTGTGTTACAAGATTGTATAACATATGGTTGTGATATATATGACTTCCCTATGACCTGTGTCACGCTTTTGTCACGCTTTGTGACATATATGACCATCACATGTAATGTTACATTATACTTCTTTGTCTAAGTCTAAAATAATAATAATAAAAACCAAAATAAAATAAAATAAAAGAGAAAGAAAAATAAATTGAAACTAACAGCTCTGATAATACAACAAGAGCAGTATTCTTTCAAAAGTCAAAGATAGATGGTAAGTAACACCTAGTAGCACTTTTTAGCAAATTCCTTTTTCTATTAAGTATAACTATAAAATTCATAACAAGAAGATGCTAGTGATTATCTGGGCCTTGGAAAAGTAGTAACACTTCTTGGAAGATATACAAAACCCTGCAGAGATCTGAATAGACTATAAAAATCTGGAATACTTTGTAATAGGCAAGAAACTCAACTGCAGGCAAGTATAGTTGTCATTGTATCTAACAAGGTTCAATTTTGTTCTATACTACTGTCTGGGTAAGTCTATAGATAGACCAGATATACTGTTCTGAAGGCCAGATCATAGTAATAGCTTGCACAATAATAAGAATATGATATTGCTCAAGCTAGAGTATATAGCAGTATATGTATTAAAAGAGCTAGTAATTGAAGGAGAAAAATGTAGCCTTCTTATAGATATTTGCTAGAGAAATAGAATGAGTCAACAAGAGAAACTGATAGCCTATACAGCTAGAGAACTTTGTCAATTTGCTTCTAAGTTAGTATAACTTTTATAATGGTCTAAAATGAACAGCTTTCTTCTCTTTTAGGAAAAGATCTATATTTTTGATGTTTTGGACTTATGACAGCATATTGTGTTATTTTATCATAACATAAGGATTGCCAGATATTGGAAGACTCTAGATGTTATGACTCAAAGACCTTAGAGTAGGTCAATGAATAGAACCTTGTATAAAAGAACTCAATAGAGAATTCTGTACAGGATTTGTCTACTTTATACACTAAAACCTCATGGTCCATGCTAACTACTTCTAGCCTACCCTAAACAGCCATGTGCTTGCCTTAAGGTCAACATATGTTGTACATATTGTATGATATCATTTTTCTAGAACCTTTTATATTCTTTCATGTGACTTGTGACTTGCAACTATGTCATCTGATGTGACTGCATGATATTGTCACTCTAACCCTAACCCTAAGTTCTAAAAATAGAAAAATAGAAAATAAATCAAAAGAAAAATGAAAATAAATTAAGTCCACTGCTTTCATCTTTGATACTAGAGCTAGTATTATGGAGTTATTGATAGCTCCAAATATCTAGATATGCTAGTTAATATATTAGTACCTGCAATCTGTATCTGTAGGCCAAGTCCATTTACTACTTGCCTCTCAGAGAGTTATATCCACTATCTATGCTAAATAAAAGATAGAAGACCATTAGTGTTGACTTTGTTGTAAAACTCCTTAAATCTGCAAGATTTGATGTGATAATGATAGTTGTAGACTCAGTTTCTAAGAAAGCTCACTTTGTTTCAACTTATACTACTATTACTGTAAAAAGTACTGCAAGGCTCTTTCTATACTACACTTGAAAGCTCCATGACCTCTCCAATTGCATATTTTTAGATCAAGAACCACAGTTTGTAGCACTTTTTACTAAGGAGATATACTAACTATTCAATGTTAAAATAATATTATTCATGCCTAGTACCCTCAAACTGATAGGTAGATAGAGCAGATAAATCAAGAGCTTAAGCAGTACTTAGGTTTTTTGATAGATCTATGCTCTTAACTTTATTAAATTATGATAAAAATCATTATGTACTTGAAAA